>Ga0209559_1000032_pt1 | contig 154032 bp, 163 predicted proteins | sample SaaInlV_110m_DNA_FD_184677 | JGI IMG/M metagenome (GOLD analysis project Ga0209559, IMG submission 184677) | Marine microbial communities from expanding oxygen minimum zones in the Saanich Inlet - Saanich Inlet SI074_LV_165m_DNA (SPAdes) (version 2) | ecosystem: Environmental > Aquatic >...
TATTTTAAATTCTTCTGTATATCTGGGAGGCATAATTTTTCCTTTTATAATTTAAATAATGATTCTATCATTATTATTTGTAAATTAAAAGAATAAATTTTTGTCTACTTTTTAGGGGTCATTCCAATTAAAACAATTATATGATACCAAACGAAGTCAAGGTAAATCTAAAAAAGAAGCTATAGTTACAGTTTCAAGGAAACTTGCAACTGTAATATATGCTATATTTAGATACAACACACCATACAATCCAGCTCGTGTATTTGTAAAGTCATAAACAGTGAAATGTTAAAGAACTCAAGTTAGTACTTAAATCATTATGATAGCAATTATTTAAGCTATCTCCATACTAATTGTTAACCAAACAATGTTTGATTACAAAAATACTTTACTCTCAAATTCTAGATATGAGATTAAAAATAAAGTGCTTTAGCAATCAAACAAATTCAAGATATTTCTCTTGAAAATGTTATTTCAAAACTTATTGTTAATAAAGTATTGACTTTTAAATTATTCCTTTCAATTTAAGCTATTCTTTATAAAAAGGCTATATATTCCTCTTGTTAAAGTAGTATATTATTAAATAGTGTTAAAGTAGTGATATTTTAAATAAAATTAGTCATAAAAAAAGCAAGGCGGAGAGAGGTGCCTTGCTTTCAAATCGTCTATTCTACGTTTGACTAAAGAAATTATAGATAATTAAACTTATTATAAATACTCTATACTATATTTAGCTTACTTATTTAAGATTTAAATAAGAAACTATTATATCCCTATAGTATCTTTCATCAGATCAACCCAATCCCTTTTGAACTTTCCTTTAATATAAAGTTCTTTATGTGGGACAGAACATCTTGAACAGTCTTGATGGATATAGCCATCTTTTCCTGCTATTTGACTCCCATTAATACTTTTAATATCACAATAACTTTTTTCTTTTCCAACTCTAAAATTAGGACAAGCACATAAATAACAATTTAAATCATTTATTTCATGGCATTTTTGATTATCTTTATAGAGGGGACAGAAGTCTAATTCTTTCTTAACCATATTTTCAAATCTAAAATATTCAATAACCTCATCATCACTTAAATATGACAATTTATCCATAATCTTTTTATGTTTTATAGCATGATCATCTAACCAAATTTTATATGACAAATTAAACTCCTAAGTTTATAGTTTTCTATTTAAACTATTTCTAAATGGTTTTCCTAATACTTCAATATTAATTAGCTTATTTGTTTCTTCTTTATTTTCAAAAGGATTTCGTAATATATAATTTGCTTCTCTAATAGTAAATGACTCACTAGCTTTTTTAACTAATTGAACATCATTATTTACTTGAAAATTACCCTCTTCTATTACTCTATAATACCAACCTGTTTCACCAGTATCATATATATATTTTGTAAACTCTTTATGTTTAAACTTTTGCCCTATTTTCCAACATGGTTCTCTAGGCTGTGATACTTCCAAAATTACAGTTCCAATCTTGTGAATATCACCAATACAAACATTATCTTCATTAAGATTACTAAGAGTAAGGTTTTCAGCCAATGCTCCATATTCTAAATTATCTTTTCCTAAATATTGAGCCCATTTTGGATAATTATCTAAAGCATTTGCAAATATAGCTTTATCTATACCACCATGGTGTTTCAAATCTGACACTTCATTTCCAATTATTCCATCAAATTTAACCTCTAATATATCGTTTGTCTTATCTTTAAAGCTTCCAGTTTCCCAAACCTTTTCCCCATCATCAATTTTTTTAACTATACTTATTTGTGTTGATATAACTTTTGAAATTATATTTTTATTTTTCATTATTCAGAACCTTACTAATTTATTATATGTCTTTTAGAGATAAAGCAACTCTATTTTTACCTGCATCTATACTTAAAATTCTAATCTTTTTAAATTGTTGATTTACACTTAGTACATCCATTAAATGATTTATCCGTTTATATGAATATTCAGAGATATGAAGTAAAGCATCATTTTTCAATCCAATATCTATAAATGCACCAAAATCTGTAATATTTCGCACAACTCCACTTACAATATCATCAGGTTTTAACTGTTCAATACTTTTTATATCTTCACAAAAAGATATTTGTTCCAACTCTTCTCTAATATCGTATCCTGGCTTTTGGAGTTCTAATAAGATATCTTTTAAACTCTCAATTCCACAATCAAATTTAACTGATAATTCTTTTAAGTCATTATTAGTTACTTTATCTAAATCATAATTATCTTTTAAGTATATAGCTACTTTATAACTTTCAGGATGGATACCACTATTATCTAAATATGATTTCCCATCTTTAATTCGTAAAAATCCAACACTTTGCTCATAAGCTTTAGCACCAATACCTTTTACTTTTAGTAATTGTGATTTACTTTTAAATCCACCTATATTATTTTTATATTCAATTATATTAGCTGCCATTTTTTCACTTATTCCAGAAATAAATGATAAAAGCTTTGCTGATGCTGAATTTAAATCAACACCAACTTTATTCACTAGGTTAAAAGTGGTACTATTTAATTTACTCTCTAAATCTTTTTGATTTACATCATGTTGATACTGTCCAACCCCAAGTGACTTAGGATTAATTTTAACTAATGCAGACATTGGGTCTCTTAATCTTTGAGCAATTGAAATTGCACCTCTTATGGTTACATCAAGATTGGGATATTCTTCTTGTGCTATTTTTGATGCAGAATAAACAGATGCCCCAATTTCACTTACAACTGCATAATTAATATCTAGATTATTGTTATCTTTTAGTTCTGATATAAAACTAGCACTCTCTTTAGAGGCAGTTCCATTTCCTATAGCAATAGCAGTAATTTTATATTTTTTAATTAAAGATAATACTTTTTGGCCAGACTGCTCCTCTTGTTTTTTACTTAATAAATATATAACATCACTAGCTAAATAGTTTCCATTCTCATCTATTACTGCTAGTTTACATCCTGTTTTATAACCTGGGTCTAATCCTAAAATAACTTGATTAACCAGTGGAGGTGATATCAATAGTTCATTTAAATTTTTACCAAATAAATTAATAGCATCATCACTTGCTTTTTGTTTTAAATTTGATAATAGTTCACGTTTTAAACTAGGAAGTAATAATCTTTTTAATCCATCACAATATGCATCAAAGACAAATACTTGTGAGCTTTTTGCATATGATGGTATTCTATATTGTTTAATACCATTAATTAAATATAGCTCATCCACATCAATCTTTAAACTTATTTGCTTCTCATTAACTGCTCTAAAAATAGCTAATAATCTATGTGATTTTAACCATTTAACTTTCTCATCTTTAATTATTAAGTTTTTATATAATCCATCTTCCTCAAAAGTTTTAGTTTTTTTAGTTGATAAAACACCATAGTTTTCTAAATTTTTCCGTAAAGCATCTTTAGTTCTTATCTCTTGTGAATATCGTAAAGCTATAATATCTTTAGCACCAGCAATTGCCTCATCTATAGTTTTTATATTTTCACTTAAAAAAGATTTTGCCTTATACTTTATATCTTCAATATCATATTTCATTGATGATATAATATTTGCCAAGCCCTCAAGACCATTTTTAGTAGCACTATCTGCTCTTGTATTTTTAGTTCCTTTAAATGGCTCATAAATATCATCTAAGGCTACTAATGTTTTAGCATTATTTAATAACTCTTTAATTTTAGAAGTTAAAGAATCTTTTTCTTTTAATATAGTTTCAATATCTTCTTTTCTTCTTAATAATTTTAAACTATATTCATAAAGTTCTTGGAATTTTAAAAGAGTCTCATCACTTGCATTTCCTGTCATATCTTTTCTATAACGAGCAATAAATGCTATTGTTGAACCCTCTTCAAGTAAAGTAATTATATTTTGTATATATTTTTCATTTAAAGAAAGTGTTGATTTTAGTGTTTGTATTAAATTTGTCATTAAATTAATCTTATCTAAAAAAAACCATAGTGCAGCTACACTAGTTATTATTTTTGACACTTCTTATTATTAAATGCTTTAATCAATATATAAATTGTAAATAATTCCATAATAAAAAGTAAAAAATGCATATTATAAACTTGTATCTGATTATTTGATATATCAAATAAATTCTCAAGAGCTTTATAAAAGATAAAAGATATTGCCATTCCTGCTAAATATCCTTTTTGTTTTGCAACATCTAAAAATGTAAGTATTTTCGCTTTTTTCAATAGTACTGTTTCTGCGCGTACTAAATAAGAGCCAAATGTAAATGTAACTTGATATCCAATATATACAAGTAAAGCTGTAGTATAACTATATGAAAATATTAAAAATCCACTAACTAATATTAATGTAATTATCTCTACAAATAAAGAGATACGATAAAAATAGTATATATTTAATATTTTTGAATAAAGTTTTGCAACAAATAACATAGCTAGTGCTAATAATATTCCACCAAAAGAATATATTGATGGTTCAAGAGGAGAGTATATTATAAATATACTCCCTACTGATATTCCTAAAAATAAAGAATTTAAGAATTTATATTTTATAAATTCTCTAGTATTAATTTTTAGATTAGAACTTTGCATTTAATCCTACATAATATGCTCTTGGACTAGTAGCATAACCGTTTACAGTTTGATAATATTTATTAGTTAAGTTATCACATTTTAGATATATTTTTAAATCTTTTTTAATATCATAATTAAGTACAGAATTTATAACTGTATAATTTCCTGTTTCTGACTGTCCTAATGCATCTTTTCCACCATTAAAATCATATCTATCACCAACATATTCACCATTTACATTTACATGTAACTTATCAATACCATAGTAGTCTACAGAAATTTTTAAAAGCTCTTCAGCTACTCTTCCTAAAGTTTTATTATCTTTATCTTTCGCATCTAATTTTGTATAATTCATAGATAACAATATATCTTCATAAATATCTTTCTTATAGTTTATTTCAAAACCTTTAATAATAGATGTTCCTTCATGGTTTTTAAACTGATAAGGAGATACTGAGTCATAATCAATTCTATCTACAATTTTATTTTTAAAATATTTTATTTCTATATCTTTATATTTTGTTGATAAATCAAATGACTTTGTTGATTCAGGTTTAAGATTAGTATTCCCATATGTAACTGCATATAAATTATTCATTGTAGGAACTTTATATCCTGTCCCATAATTAGAAGTCATACTAAAATCTTTACTAATATTATGTTTAATACCAAGTTTACCAGTAGTTTTATTTTCAAAATTTGAATATTTATCATATCTCAAAGATTGAGTAAGAATGGTATTTTCTAGAATATTACTATTTGTTAAAAATATAGCATCATTAGTATATTTTTTATTCATTGTATCATTTTCAATAAACTCTTTTTTATCAAGTCCCCAAATTAAAAAGTCTTTTTCATTATATGAAATATTAGATTTTAAACCTATCTCTTTTACTTCACCTATGTAAATAGTTCCATCTGCATTTCTATCGAAAGATGATTTATTCACATAAATATCTACTTCATTGAAACTATCAATATGATTAAAGTTTACTTTTGTAAATTTACTTTTTGATGTAGATATTACATTACTATTTGCAGATGCTATATTGTCTTTATTCCACCCAACATATATATTTTTATCATACTCAACTTCACTATCAATAACAGTATGAGATAAATCAATTTTATTCGTATCATTTAATTTAACACCAGTTTTTATCGATATTGTAGTATTTTCATATCCATCATCTTCATAATCATCTATATTATCGCCATTTGGTACTTGAGCTGAAAATCCATCAGATGTAACTTTTTGAGTATTTAGTTTAAAATAGTATTTATCTTCTTTATATGATATAGAGCCACCATATTTTTTAGTATTAAAACTTCCGTATTCAGTATTAATACTTCCATTCATACCTTCTTTTGCATCTTTGGTAATGATATTTATCACACCACCACTAGCATCTGCACCCCAAATACCACTTTGAGCACCTTTAATAATCTCAATTTGCTTAATATCAGATACTAAGATATTCTCTAAAAAAGCAGAACCATTTGTAATATCATTGTATCTAACACCATCTATTAAAACTAATGTTGATGAATAATGCATACCATTCATTCGTACAAATGAACCTTGTCCTAATCCACCATTTGATGTAATATTTATACCAGCAATACTATTTAAAGCTTGCGTAACAGTTGTATAATTTTTCTCTTCAATATCCATACTAGTAATAACATCTATATTTGATGTTATATCTTTTATACTTTGTTCTGATTTTGTAGCACTATAAACAGTCACTGTTCCTAGATCTATATTTGCACCTAAAGTTGAAACTAGTAAAGTACTAGTTAATATACTTGATTTTATTTTATTATTCATTTTTTTCCTATTTAATTATATTTTATTGATTAGTTAAATAGGTAAAGTGGTGGTCCTGTTTTTGGTTGTTGATATTCCCATGCAGTAATATGGTATTGATAATTTATATCTACAGCAGATAGTTTATCAATTGTAGAGTACATAGCAATAATTGCTAAGCTAAAATACCTTTTACCATATCCTTTTAAATATCTCATAGGTACTACTTGCTTTGCTCATTTGAAAATAAGTCTTCAGCCCATTGAGTAATAGGCCCTCTTAATACTTTTTCTAAATTAATTGCAAAAGGATTAACTAAATCAGTTTTACTAACTGTAGACTTTAAAAGAGTAGTTAAAGCATTTGTTTGTTTATTAACATAAAAGTTATCTATTTGATTATTAGATCCAAGAATTACAACCTTACAGCTACTATCAATTCTACTTAATACCATCTGCATTGTTTTGTTTGACATATTCTGAGCTTCATCAATTATAATAAATGCATTTGATAGAGTTCTTCCTCTCATCTCTCCTACCCACATAGTAGATATAGCATAATTAGTGATCATATCTTGAATACGACTTTGAGCTTCATCTTCATCTATTGGTGTATAGTTTGATTTAGTAGATTTTCTTTTTTTATGTGATGCTCTTACAATGTAATCTAAGCTATCCATTAAGGGATGATTATATATCTCAAATTTTTCTTCAAGTCCAGGTAAATAGCCTACATCTTCACCTTTATCTAATGATTCTATAGAATTTCGTATATAAATAATCTTTTGATATTCTTTTTGTCTAACTTTCTTAATAGCTCCACTTAAAGCTAAAAGTGTTTTACCACTACCTGCTTTAGCATCTACAATCAATACATTAAAATGTTGTGAATTTAATGCATGAGAAAAAAGTAATTGCTCTTTATTTAACGGTGTTACAATTTGATCTCGAACTTCAGCTTCATCAAGTATATGTATTTTTTCATTCTCTATTGTTGCTAAAAGCATTTGATCTGATGATTTAACTTTAAAGTTATATGAAAAGTTATAGGCTTGATAGTCTTCATCAAAATCATAAATAGAAGAACCATCTATAAATTCTAAGTCTTCAAACTTTACTTCACAAAATTTTTCAAAATTAAAATCAAATTCATTATCAAGTTTTGTACCTATTAAAGAAGATGCCTTGATCCCTAATGATATTGCTCTCATTCTAGCCATAATATCAAGAGATAAAAATTCTATATTTGAAGAATAGTATGTATTTGCAAATTTAGCTATTTCAAGTATTTTTCTATCATTGAAAATATTTAAAGCAATATTTTTACTACTTGCATCATAATTCTCTTTGGAAATAATATGAATATTAAATTTTGATGGTTCATTAAGTTCTAATATAACTATTTTACATGAATCTGTTTCTACAATATCTACAACTTCTGCATTTTCAAGAATTCTAGCAAATTGCCTTGCTTGAAAATTTATTTCATCAAATCCACTTTTTTTACTATCTACTTCATCCAATACTGTTTCTGGAAGTACTATTAAATTTGTACCAGCATCACTTAACTTAAAAATATTACTTGCATCTTCAAGTATAATATTCGTATCTAAGACAAAGTGTTTAATAAACATCTTATTTATTCTTCTTTGGTGGATTCATAATCATATACATTACAAATATAAAAAATGCAGTAATACCTAAACTAAACCAAACTGGTATTGATTTTAATATTACAAATGTCACAATTAAAATTGCTAATATTGTAGGTACTTCATTATAGGCTCTGAAAAATTTACCACTTTTAGTACAAGTATCATTTTCAAGTTGTTTTCTATAATATTCTAAAGAAAAAGAATATGCTATTAATATTACAGCAACAGTTAATTTTGCATGTATCCAAGCTCCAGTTTGAAATATAGCTGGATTAATAACTAACATAGCAATTCCACTTGCAATAGTAGCCCACATCGCTGGCATACCGATATATTTATATAGTTTAAACTCTTGAATTTTTACAACTTCTACAAACTCTTTTTTCTCACTATGCTCTTGATGATATACATAAAGCCTTGGAAGATAAAATAACATTGCCATCCATGACATCATTGATATCACATGAAATGCTAGTATATACATATAATATTCCATAAATAATTCTCCTCTTTTACTATTTTATTAACTGATCTAAAACTATAAGTATAAAAAATACAATTCCTAAATAACCATTAATTGTAAAAAATGCTTTATCTATTTTTGTAAAATCTCTATTTACTATAATATGTTCATAAGTAAGCATTATTGCACTTACTATTATTGCTATGTATCCAAAAATTCCACTATTAGACTCAATAATAAACAATAGCCAAAATACAACTGTAAGGATATGTAATATTTGAGAAAAAAGCATTGTCTTTTTAGCACCAAACTGTGATGGTACAGAATGAAGTCCTAGTTTTTTATCAACTTCTATATCTTGAAGTGAATAAAGTAAATCAAATCCAGCAACCCAAAACATAACTCCAATAGCTAGTAATACTGACCAAAGTGTAATAGTTTCGCTTACAGCAACTACTCCAGCAATAGGTGCAAGTCCAAGAGATATACCAAGTATTAAGTGGGCAAGATATGAAAATCTTTTAAAGTAAGAATAACTAGCAATAATTATTAAAATTGGAATACTAAGTTGTAACGCTAAATCATTTACAAAATAAGCAACAATCACAAATCCAAAAGCATTTAAAATTGTAAATATAAACATCTGTTTAGCACTTACTCTTCCATCTACACTAGGTCTATTTACTGTCCTAGGATTCAAGGCATCAATATCTCTATCTAAGTATCGATTGAAGCCCATTGCAAAGTTACGAGCTGTTAAGGCTGCTATTGTACCAAGAAGCAACAGATTAAATCCAAACCAACCATTTGCTGCTACAACCATAGCTATAAATATAAAAGGTAGGGAAAAAATTGAATGTTTAAACATCACTAATTCATTAAAGTCATTTAAAAGTTTGATTATCTTGTTCATTATAGGTATTCTACCTAAAATTAGCTACAATGAGCTTATGCAAACAAACTATAAAGAACTAGCAATTATTGGTACAACAGCTTCTGGGAAAACATCACTAGCTATTGAAATAGCACAAAAAACTAACTCAATTATACTTTCAATTGATTCTCTTGCAGTATTCAAAGAGATAGATATTGCCTCTGCAAAACCTACACCGGATGAAAGAGAAAATATTTTACATTTTGGAATTGATGAGATTTATCCAAATGAACCTTTTGATGTATCTCATTTTTTAAATCTTTACAAAAAAGCAAAACAATATGCAATTGATAATTCAAAAAATTTAATTATTGTAGGTGGTACTGGGTTTTATTTAAAAGCTTTAGTTGATGGAATATCATATTTACCTCCAGTATCAAATGAAACAAAAAAAATTGTAAAACAAAAATTAGAAAATATTGAAGAAGCATACTCTTTTATATCTACTTTAGATTCAATATATATGAAAAATATAGCATCAAATGATAAATATAGAATTGAAAAAGCATTAAGTTTATATTTTACTACAAATCAGATTCCAAGTGATTATTTTAATGATAATCCAAAGCTACCTCTAGCACCTAACCTGCCTATATTTGAAATCATTTGGGATAGAGATATTTTAAGACAAAGAATAGAAAAAAGAACAAAAATTATGATAAATGATGGAATCATTAATGAAGTAATATATTTAGAGAAAAAATATACGAGAACACCTCCCTGTATGGCTACAATAGGTATTTCTGAGACCTTAGACTATCTTGATAATAAACTATCAAAAGAACAATTAGCAGAACAAATCACTTTAAATACTGCTAGATTAGCTAAAAGCCAAAGGACATTTAATAATGGTCAATTTGAAAATATTAATCAATTTCCTTTGGATAAAATTCAAGAGCAAATTTTATTAAATTTTAGATAAACTATCTGAATATTGACCTTAAAAATAAGGTACAAAATAAATAATATTTTTAAGGCTATTATGTATGAGTGAAATCAAAACTAAACTAATTTACAATCCAAATTCTACAGAATCACTAAACGATCGTAGAACATTTGGTGGAAATCCAGATGGTATGCTAAACTTTACAAAGCCAAAATATCTATGGGCAACAAACCTATGGGATACAATGGAAGCAAATACTTGGTTTCCAAAAGAAGTACAAATGACAGGTGATACTAAAGATTACAAATACTTAACTCCACCAGAAAAAAGAATGTACGATCTAGTACTAAGTCAATTGATTTTCATGGATAGCTTACAAACTAATAATATTATGGATAATATGAATCCATACATTACGGCACCTGAAATTAATGCTATTTTATCTAGACAATCATACGAAGAAGCTAATCACAGTAAATCATATGCTGTTATGGTTGAATCTATTTCTGATAATACAGATTTAATTTATGATATGTGGAAAACAGATCCTGAATTACAAAAAAAGAATAAGTTTATTGCAGATACTTTTGCTAAACTTGGAGAAGAACCAACACATAAAAATATTGTACTAGCTATGTTTGCAAATCAAATATTAGAAGGGATGTATTTTTACGCTGGATTTGCATCTATGTACGCTCTTGGTAAATCAGGAAAGATGCTTGGGTCTTCTCAAATGATTAGATTTATTCAAAGAGATGAAATTACACATTTATTATTATTCCAAAATCTAATTATTTCTACAAAACAAGAAAGACCAGAATTATTTACTAAAGAACTTGAAGAAGAAGTAAGACAAATGGTAAGAGATGCTGTTAGAATTGAATCTGACTGGGGTAAATACATTACACAAGGTCAAATATTAGGACTTACTGATGATATTATAGTTCAATATATTCAATACCTTGGAGATCAAAGGTTAATAGCTGTTGGATATGAACCAGAATATGGTGTAAAACACCCTATTCCTTGGGTTGATGGATATGCTTCATTTAATGACCAAAGAGTTAATTTCTTTGAAGGTAATGTAGTTAATTACTCTAAAGGATCTATTGATTTTGATGACTTCTAAGAAGTCATCTTTTTAATTCTTAATAATCAAAATACTCAGTAATAATTCCAGGAAATGAATCCATAGTTTTATTAGCTTTTACAATTTTATCTTCAAAAATAGCAGCACTTGCTGGGTATGCTTCCTGAAGTTCTTTATATACATCAATTTTTTCATTAAAATGTGCAGATATCGCATCTAGTACTAATTGCATATTTTCTTTTGTAGTTGTAAATTTCATTAAAAGTTCAAACATTCTTTTTCTAGGATGAATAGCCATATCATCACCAGCAACTTTTGCAATCTCTTTAATATCCCATCTACTAATATAGATCCCACTTTTATGTGGTGCTACAATTTTTGCAAATAATGCATCTGTATATGTAGGATAATCTTTTAAATCTTCTTGTTCACTCTCACAACCACCATCTGTACAGTAGTTTCCATTTGTTTTAAAATTTTCAAAGTCTTTTTTTAAGTTGTCTATATCTCTCATATTATTCCCTATATTTTTTATTTATTCATTAGCATTGGAATATCATCAATATTTAAATTAATTCCATACCATCTTTTTACAATTAAAAGTACTTTTGCCATAAGCATTGTATTATTGTCAAGTTCATAACCTTCAGTAAATAAGCTTCTTGCATCATCTTCAAGATTAATTCCTGTAGCTACTCCATCATTCACTTCAATAATATCTATATATTCAAGTTTTTTAGCAGTTTCATTTAAATTATCACAAAAATGTATTGCTGATCTTTGATATTCTGGTTCTATATACGAAAATTGTATTTTCGAATTTGGCAAACCTTTTAAAGTAACCGTTAAATGTTCATCTTTAATATTAAGTGCAATTGGTGCAATATTTAAATCGTAATGTTTAAAAACTTTTACAAAATACTTTCTTGCAATCCCAACTTGTGCACTCATACCAATAATTGTACATAATTTTGTATCTGGTTTTATCTCATGTGCTTCCATTAAAAATTCAACCCTCCTCTTGATATATTATGTAACGCATATGATTCATCCTCTTCTGTTTTACATCTTGGACAAATTAATTCTCCACCTTTGTATGTAAAGTTATTTCCACACTCATTACATCTTTTTGAATCAAATTCAATAAGTCTCTCTTTCTCTTTTCCATATAATGCATCTGGATTAAAATTAAATTTTAATCCAATTGAATTTGGCTCACATACTTCATGACATAAATTACATTTTACACACACTAGTGGATCAAAATCAATAACATTAAATTTCTTGTTACTACTTAATGCTCCTGTAGGACATATCCTATAACATATCTGACAATTAGTACAAGAATCATCTATATACTTTTGAGATATAAAACTTATCTCTGTACTTTCAATTAAGTCATTTGACTCTACTTGTTCTTGATTTTTAAATACACTCCATAAAATTTTTCTTTTATAAGGTATGACTTTTTCTTTTATTGCTGATATATTATCTATCTCAATAGAAAATTCTTTTACCTCTGCTTGGGATACTTCATGTTGAATTTTTTGATTCTCTTGAACTGCACCTTTTAATGAGAATTTTCTTAAAAAAGATCTTCTATCATTTGTTTCATCTTCTACAGGAATATCTTCTTGTATATCTGTAACTTTAATAATATTGTCAAATGTTATTTCTAATTTTTTAGATGATTGAATACTAGTTAATAAATCATTTGTTTCTTTAATATTTTTTTGAATCTGATCAAATAATGGTTCTTTAATATCACATGTAGCACAATGGCTAAGATCAAGAACAATATTTTCTTTACTAGCTAATACAAATGATACAAGATGTTCTACATTAAACCATGATATACATGGAATATTATCTTTACATGAAAATAGAGTATCACCTTTTTCAATTGTTTCAAAGAAAAACTGAACATGATCTTTATCTTTTAATGCAAAACTCTCAGTAGGACAAACACCAACACATCCACCGCAACCTACACAATCATTTGGTACGAATGATGGTATATTATTTACTAAATCAATAGTTTTAACTGGGCATATATCTACACACTTCGTACACTCAGAAAATTTACTAGTAGCTCTTACACAACTAGATAAATTAAAATCTAATTTACTCATATTAGTTATTTAACTCTTTTAAAGCATCAGTAATATATTCATAATCACTTAATAAGAAGTCTAATGTTAATTCTGATCCATCATGATATAGTGGAGTTCTTGATTCTCGTTTCATATTTATTAAGAACATTGGTGCCCAATTTAATAAGTGATCTTTTAAAAATCCTTCTTGAACATTTAATATCTCAATTACACCCTCTTTATCATTTGCATCTAAAGCTTTTTTAAGAGCATCATTTAGCATATACATAAATTCTAGCTCTACACCAATGTGATCTGGACTTACTACTCTAGCAACACTAGTATCTACTCTAAAATCTAATGCATTATATAAAGCAACTACAGGATTATCTCCACCACTTTCAATCATTTGATCATCTCTAGTGTAAAAACTCTCATATGGAACCATATGCATTAAAAACATACTTGTATAATCCGCATTATAATGACCTTGAATTAGTTCATCTTGAGATAATTCTTTTTTCTTTGACCAATCTCTAAAGTTTGGCATCATATCCATTAGTGTTTCATTTTTTTCAATTGTATTGATAAATTCATTATCAACTTCTGTAATCATTAGTCTTGAGATTAATCCATAAAAATTAATTCTACTATCTACATCTTCTTTTAATGCGTTCATTATTACCTCTAAATTTTATTTCTGATTCTATTATTTGTATATTATCACTTTGTAGATAAATATTTGTTTTGTTTAGTTATCTACAAAATGATACAAGATTATTTTAAGTAAAAAAGGGAGAGAAAAATTCCTCTCCCTTTTTTGTATTAGTCGTTAATTTTAACTGCGTATGCTTTGTGCGATAATGGCACAGCAGGTCTCTTGATATGCTTAGGTCTTCTAAGTGTATCACCAGTTTGAAGAGGTCTTGTTAAATCATCTCTCCAAGCTTTATAAACCTTATTATTGTTTTCATAGTTTACATAAATATCACCAATAGTGTCATCTTTACCAGCTAGTTCAATTCTAACTTTTTGATGCCATGCATGGTTACCAGCAATAGGATCTGGATGTGTAGGAGCAACAGCATTTTGCCATGATCCAGATAAACCATCCCACCAAATATTGTCAAGGTCTTTATTGTACTCTTTAAACTGCCAAGTATCTCTTCTCTTATTCACTTGAGAATCAATACCATCTACAGGTTTCATTGTACCAATTTTACCATCCATAGTCATATCATATAGTGGTGCACCAATACCCATAACTCCAAGCTTATGCTCAAAACCTGGAATATCAACTGCATTTTTTAACTTCCATCTACCTGCATGGTGTGAACAAGCTGTAACACCAGGCATTGTACCTTCAGTTGGAACTGCCATAGCAATAAAGTGACCAGATTCAAGACCAGATACAGTATCAGAAATTGTAACTTTAATTGCATCTCCTCTATTAATTCCAAGTCTTTTCGCATCACCAGTATTAATCCAAATTGGATTATGGTTTTGAGAAATTTCCATTAAGTGCTTAGAGTTCATACTTCTTGTATGAATCATATAAGGTAATCTATATACAGTATTTAATGCAAACTCATTACCTTTTTCCATATAATCATGGTGTACATGTGAAACAACATGAACCATTTTCTTTCTTTCTTCTTTAGTAGTTGGATATACAGGAATAGAATATTCTGGCCATTTCCACTCTGCTAACCAAGAAGAATAGAATTCTAATTTCTTAGATAATGTTTTAAACCCTTGTAATGGCTTACCTTCAACTTCAATACCAATAGCTTTTTTCTCACCATGACTATCTATTGTTAACGTTCCATATTTATCTTTTGTTACTGTATCTTTTGGATACTCGTGTCCATGATAAACATATGCATTTTTAGATGCATCAAATTCAAGATCTCTCTCTTGTGGCTTATAGATATTAGTCTCTTCAGTCCATGTACCCATTTTTCTCATTAATTCATAGTTTGGATACTTAGAATCAGGGAATTGTTTTTTAGCTTCTTTTTGTAAGTTTGGTAACTTATCAAATGCAGCTTGATACCATTCAGGAATAGTAAATGCTCTTGTTGGATCTTCTTTAGAAGCCCAGTATTTTCTAACACCTAAACTACCATCTGGATCTACATAATGTACCATCATATTTGCCCAGAATTCTACTTCTTCCCAAACTTCACCAAGACCAGCTTTAATATGTGCTTCTAATGTAGCTCTTGTTGGATCTTTTGGTTTCCAACCCATATTTTCTAATGCAACTCTTAAAGCAGGCTGTCTAAACGATAACCATCTTGCTGGCATTGTTGCTTCTGAATGCTGATCATGTCTCTCACCTGCAAGTCCTACAGGAAGAATATAATCACAATACCAGTTTGTCTCAGACCAAGTAGGAGAAAGATTGAAAGACATTTCAATTTTGTCTTCTCTTTTTAGAGCTTCAATCCATCTAAATCCATCTGGGTTAATCCATACTGGATTATACATTCTTGGAATCCAAACTGATAGTTTCTTAGGAACAGTTAAACCTTTTTTAGTCCATTTTTGCTGCCATTCTTCATCAAGAAGTAAATGTGGCATAATATGAGACATTTCATATGAAGATAGTGGATACTCAGGAGGCCAAGCAATTTCATTCCATACATCTACTTTTGGTGGTCTTGCTTGCGCTTGTGCAGCCTTATCACCTTTTCCATTTACAGAAATTACATGCCATTTATGAAGTCCAACTCCACCTTCGTCACCTCGCATTGCTCCTCTAAGAACAAATGGTAAGAATGCAGATCTAGCGATCATCCATCCACCTCTATGTGCAATAGGTCCAGCTCTCCAAATATATGTAGCAACTCTTTCTTTTGCATCAATAAACATATCAAATAGTTTTTCTAAGATACTTGGATCAATTCTACATTCTTTTGCAGTAAATTCTAATGTATATCTACCATATAATTTAGCAATCATATCAATAAATGATTCATATGATTTATCAGTAGGTACAGAATCTATATAACCATAACCTACCATTTTTTCTAGGTATGCATTATCATCCATTAGTTGTTCCCAGTTAACCCAGTTTTTTACAAACCCATGATTAACTAATGATTCACCATTTTTTTCTTGCTCATTTAAAATTCTATTTGCAAGGTATAAATAAATTGCAGTTTCTGTACCTGGATATGCAGGAACCCATAAATCAGCAATACCAGCAGAGTTAGAAAGTCTAGGATCCATAACTACAAGTTTTGCACCTTTCTTTCTAGCATCAGCAATTCTACCAGCAGCTTGCTGGAAGTAGTGACCTGCATCAGCTGCATGAGATGATTGTAAGAAAATTAATTTTGCATTTTCCCAATCTGGTGAATTTCTATCGTCGTTAGACCATTGAATAGTACCTTGTCTTGCACCTGCAGAACAAATATTTGTATGAGAATCATAACCATCAATATTCATTGAATGTGGAACTCTATGTCCAAATCCATTTTCATTTGGTCGACCAACATGGTACATAATAGATTTTTTAGAAATCTCATCACCAACTTTAAGAGTATCATGCATTTTTTTACCGATCTCTTTCATTGCTTGGTCCCAAGATGTTCTAATCCATTTACCTTCACCTCTTTTAGAACCAGGAGCTCTTTTTAATGGGAAAGGTATTCTATCTGGATCGTACATTTGTGATTGTGTAGCATAACCTTTTGCACAGTTTCTACCTTTTGATCCATAATGAAGTGGGTTACCCATATATTTTTTAACAGCTAACTTACCACTTCTTTTGAATTCACTAATATCAACCCATGCAGTTAAACCACAAGAAGCCTCACAGTTTGAACATGCAGTTGGAACAAGCATATATTCATTTTCTTTGATACCTTCTGGATTAGATTCGCTATATACGCCTTTTCTTCCTGTACCACCTCTTTTCCAATCGTTACCGTCAAGTTCAGAAAAACTATTCCAGTTTTCAACATCTGGATAGAACTCTAAGTTTGTCGGTGCTACTTTATTAGTTGCACTTGCAACTGCAGGAGTTTCAACAATAGTGCTAAATACACCCTTTGCTAATGTAGCCCCAGCAACTGTATATGCTGTACCTTTTAAAAATTTTCTTCTACTTTCTATAAACATATCTACTCCGTCCTAACTTAATGGTAATAGTTGTGGGATTTTTAACCACACATCTTTTGCCATATAAAGTCCAATTAGTGTAGCAGTTGCTGCTACTTTTAATACTACTTTATTATCACTCTTAACTGCTAATATTGACATAAAGAATGGTAAAACAAACCCTACAATCATTGCTGTCCAGAATTGACCAAAATACTCACCACCAGCATGAACATATGCTAATGTAGCTTCTGCTTCTGCTGCTTTAAATGAGAAGAAATACTCACCCATATACATTGCAAAACTACCAAATACACTAATTGCTAATACAAATGCTAAATCTTTTCTAACTGCAGCTGTCCAATTATTTGAAAAATAAATAAGAGAAGCAGAACCTGCCATAAATGCAGCCCACATCATTTGAATCATCTCAGTAGGTGCTTGCCATAATTCTCTAGCAGCCGATTGTGCCATAATAATAGCTGTATACATAGTAACAGGAATTGCTAAAAATACAACAAATGGATATATTTTTTCATAAACTGCACTATTTGCTCTAGCTGTTTTGCCTATTGCACAATTTCTTCTTAAATCAGGGAATGCATCCATAATACCTATAGTCATCATTACAGTAATTAAAGCTGTAAATAATGATGCCATCCATGCTCCAACAGTAATAGCACTAGTCCAATTTGGATGCAAGAATATATTAATCATCCTATATGGTTGATGTAAATCTATTAATGTAAATGCTAAGAATATATTAAGTGCAATAAATGCAACAGTTGGCATAACCCATCTTAATGATGGCATATCTTCTTTTTTGTGTCTATAATATAAAAAAGCACCAAGTAAGATAACACCAGTACCAATACTTTTTGCCCACATATTAACTGTAATAATTGACCCCCAGATAATACCTGGTAATGCAACATCAAGTGTAACAATTGCTTGTGTTGCTGCTATTGTATGCTCAGTCATTAGTGACCTCCTTGATCTTCATCATGTGAAGCAAATGGTTCCATAAATCTATCAATAATACCATGATTTGGTTGACCAACATGCTTTAGATGTGTAATATTATTAAATAAACTATAACCTTCAATTCTCTGATGAGCTAAAGGATTAAGAGTTTGCTGACCACCACCTACATAGAAGTGTTTAGGTTCAGTGCCTTTTTCTGGTTTTCGCACCTGAACTCCACCATTATTTTGGTGGTGTGCAATATAATCAGAAATATGACTTTTTGGATCATCAAGATCACCAAAAATATTTGCTTCAACTGGACATGCAGTTACACAAGCTGGCATCATACCACCTTCAATTCTATGTGCACAATAAGTACACTTATCAGCAGTATTTGTTTCTGGATCCATGTAGATTGCTCCATATGGACAAGCCATAATACAACCTGCACAACCGATACATCTTTCATTATCAATATTTACAATTCCATTATCTAAGTAATGTAATGCACTTACTGGACATACTCTCTCACATGGAGCATTTTCACAGTGATTACATCTTAATGGTGTAAAGTTCCTTGTTGTAGTTGGAAATACCCCTACATCAAGATACTTAACTCGTAAACGCCAAGAACTAAGTGGTACTTCATTTTCCACTTTACATGCGATTTCACAACCTTTACATCCCATACAGAGATTAAGATCGACTAAAAAACCTAGTTTCATTTGCTATCCTCCTATTGGATATTCTAAGCATTAAAGTTATAAAATGCTTCAGAATTTAACAATAATTATAGCAAGTAAATGTGAAATGAATATAAAATTCATATTATTTTTTATTATATGTGATATAAGCAATAATTGTTAATACTATCCTATTCTATAGGCTTTTTAATAAAAAATTATAATTTAAATAAGAATAATAAATACAAGGAATAAAATGGAAGTTGAATTAAAAGGAGTAAAATTTGATCTTAGCAAAATACAAAAATATTACCCTGCAGTTATATTACAATATGATGATGGAGAGACAACCGAAATATCGTTTGAATGGCTAGACACAAATACTAAACCATTGAACGAAGTAAAAGTCCTCCATTATATATTAGTGATATATACAGATATATCCAATGGTGAAAAAGTTGAAATTATATTTGAAAATCGTGATGAACTTTTTGAAGTAATACATGAAATAGGGATAGTATTAGATCGATTAAAGCAAATAGATAATTAATTTACTCACCAAACATCTCATCTTCTAATTTTTTTATATCATCTTTATATAATTGCTTATTTGTATTTATCATCCAAATAAGCCTTTCCTTTTTATCTTTAATATTTTCAGGTGAGATCTCTTTTTTTATATTTAATTTATTTCTATTAAATACATTATTAGAAACTAATTTAGCACTTATAAATCCACTCACAAAAATTAGTATATAAACTAAATATTCAAAATATATTTTATTTTTATCTATTGACTTAGTAGGTATAGTTTTTTTGTCTAATAATATTTTTTGAGTAGATTTTTTTATTATGATATTAATACTAGGTGTTTCTAAATTACCCATTTTTACTTCAGGTATAGCAAAATTGTCTTTTGAGATAAATGCATATTTAAATATATATTCAATACTTGATCCATTTTTCTTATGTATAATTTTTTTGATTGGTTTATCTAAAAAATATTCATACTTATCACTTTTTTGAAATAAATCATTAATTAAAGGGGGATAGCCATCCCCCTTTAAAGTATATGTAATATATATAGGTTCATATGGATTGAATGTAGTTTTTTTTATATCATAAGATAATACAAAATTATCAAAAACTTTATTATTACTTTTAGGTTTTTTAATATCAAATACGATTGGCTTTATAGTTTCATAGCTATCTTTACTCACCATCCCTAAAACATTATCCCTATCCCCTTCATAGCCAGGTTTTAGGCCATCTTCATTTGTTCTTTGTACAAATAAAGAAAAATCTATCTTTTTTTTACCTATTACTTTGGGATATATTAAATAGCTATATACTAATTTTTTATTATTAGGTTTACTAACCTCATCTAATTTTAAAAAATATATATCAAAATTATTATTTTCTATTGGATTAAATTTAAAAAACATAATATTATTTTTATATTTTAATTGTTTTATTTCAAGCTCTAAATAAACTGCTTCTTTTAAATTGACATTCGTTCCCTTGGATATATTAAACTTATATGAAAAATCATTACTTGCCTTTGAGCTGATTACTAACAGTATTATTAATAAAAAGATCTTACCAAGGTTGTTTTTCATCTATATATCCTTTATTAATCATATTATAACTTTTTGATCCTAATTGATGTTTATTCTCTTTTGTAGTTACTATTTTTAAATTTACTGTTGTTGAACTTTTTGAATTTGAGTCATCATTTGAATTCTCAAATTTTTTTTCACCCTCTTTTTGTGCTGTATTTTTTTTCATTTGAGGTGTTAAATTACTTTTAAATAATGCCATAGATAGGTTAATATTCGCATCATTATTATACACTAACTCTAATGATTTTCTATAATTCAAAATGGCTCTTTTAAAATCTTTAAGTTGATATTGACAATTTCCTACATTATAAAATAATGTAGATTTTATATTTGCATCATTTGACTTTAAGCTCTTAAATACTTTTAATGATTTTGTATAGTATCCTTTGCTATATAAAGATGTAGCACAATTATATTGCCCCTCAAAACTTTCTATTTTACAATACTCACCTTTATTGATATAATAAAAATCTAAAATACCAGCATTTAAAGTTATCCCCATAAGTCCTAATAATAAAAGTACCTTTGGTTTTATATCTAAGATAGAAAATAAAAAGAATGATATTGCTAAAATTAAAAAGTATCTATACAATTCATAATCTTCACTTTTAGAAATGCTAGATAATACAGATTTATTATTGTTTTTTATTATACTTGAAATACTTTTTGCTGTATTTTCAACCCCATCAAATTTTATTACATTAGAATTAGTAAACATAGGATTAGCTTGACTAATAACAAATTTTTCATTCATAGGAAGCTTTGAGCCTTGCTTTGTTGCCATGACAATTGGATATATATTAGAATTATCTAACTTTAACTTCTCTTCTCCTCCATCACTTAACACAAAAACTAAAGGATTATTATAATTTAAAGAATTTATTTTAGAAATTAAATTTAGTATTGATGTGCCTTTTGTCAAAATATATTCACTATTTAAAGAATCTAAACTATTTATTACCAAAGAATGATCAAAACTAAGAGGGGATAGAGGAAGTGTATTGGTTGTAAATCCAAACAATGCAAATTTATCTGAAGTATTATTTTGAGCAACTAATTTTAATATCTCTTTTGAAGCATCTAATCTATTAGGACTTATATCATCGCATTTCATTGAATGAGAAATATCAAGAGCAAAAATAACATTTGAAGAAAGTGTATTTATATCCTGTTTAGTCTCTTTAATTATTGGTCTTGAAAGTGCAATAATAATTAAAATTGTACTAATAAATATTAACTTTATATTTATCCGGTTATTTTTATCCTCTACTATTGTATTTGGATGAAATATATTTTCTTTGATAAATTTATTTTTATTTTTTCTAAATAAGAGTATTAAAATAGGGATAATTAATATTAAAAATTGAGGGTATTGAATACTAAACATATCTATTCCTATTAAGATAAAAAGATATTAGTAATAAGCTAAGAACAAGAAGATAAGGATAATACATATTTTTTTCTAAATAGATTGATGAGCGTATTAAACTAGGCTCTAATTTATCTAATTCATTAAATACTTTATCAAGACCTTTTGAATCTACGGCACTAAAACTTTTTGCATTAGTTTGAGAGGATATAGTTTGCAGTAAATCTTGATCATATCCATCATTAGCACCTATACCTATAGTATATATTTTAATATTATCTTTCTTTGCTAATTCTACAGCATCATAAGGAGATATGGATCCACTATTATGATATCCATCGCTTAGTAATATGATTACTTTATTATTGGCTTCACTTACCTTAAACCCTTCAATAGATACCATTATTCCCTCACCTATTGCTGTATTTTGACCAGCAATATTTGCATTTGTATTACTAAGTAAGTCTTTTAATGTAGATATATCATAAGTTATAGGTGAAGCTAAAAATCCAAAAGTACCAAATATTGATATACCTAGATTATCACTTAATCGTGTATCTATAAATTTGTCTATAATTTCTATTACAACATCATATTTACTTAATATTATATTATCTTTATCAAAGCCAGATTCAACCATAGAACCACTAGAATCAATACAAAATATAATATCTCGACCACTTTTATCATTTGGTAGAATAGAACTATAACTTATAGGTGAAGCCAAACTAACAATCATTAAAATATATATAACTGTTAAAAGTATTTGATTTATTGATAATACTTTAGCACTGCTATTAAACCAAATAGGCTTTGAAAAATAGATAGTTATAGGCTTTTTCATACATACAAAAAAACATGGAACCAGAATTAACAATAATAAGAAAAACGGATACTCTAAACTATATTGCATAAATTATTATACAGATATTTATCTTTATTAGTATAGAATATTTTATGCAAAATATAATAAAAAATTTAAAACAAGAGATTTCAAAAGTTGTAATAGGTCAAGAACAAATGATTGATTCTTTATTAATTGGTCTATTTACAAATGGGCATATACTTCTTGAAGGTGTACCAGGCTTAGCTAAAACAACTACAGTTAAAGCTATGGCTTCATCTCTTGGTTTAAATTTTAAAAGAGTTCAATTTACACCAGATTTACTTCCTAGTGATATTGTTGGTGCTCAAATTTATGATATGAAAACTGGTGATTTTAAAATTAAGAAAGGGCCAATCTTTACAAACTTATTATTAGCAGATGAAATAAATAGAGCTCCTGCAAAAGTACAATCAGCTTTACTTGAGGTAATGCAAGAATATCAAGTAACTATTGCAGATGAAAGTTTTAAAATAGATGAGCCTTTTTTAGTTTTAGCAACGCAAAATCCAATAGAACAAGAAGGTGCTTACAGACTTCCAGAAGCTCAACTTGATCGATTTATGTTTAAAGTAGTTGTAGATTACAATACTAAAGAAGATGAATTAGAAATAGCTAGAAAAGCAGCAGCACAAACTTTTGAAACAATTAGTTCTGTAATTACAAAAGATGAGATCAATACAATTTCAGAAGATATTAAAAAAGTACATATGGATAAAGAGGTGGAAGAATATATAGTATCAATAGTTCATGCATCTAGAGAACCACAAAAGTATGGACTGGAAGAGATTAAAGATTATATCTTTTTTGGTGCGAGTCCTAGAGCAACTATTGATATGTTTAAAGCATCAAAAGCATATGCTTATATAAAAGGTAAATCATATGTAACACCTGTAGATATTGCTATGATTGCAAAGGATATACTAAGACATAGAATTATATTAAGCTATGAAGCACAAGCCAATTCAATTACTACAGATTTTATTATCTCCAAAATACTAGAAAAAGTAGATATTCCATAGGATATTTTAATGCTAAATCATATTCTTATAAAAGCAAAAAGACAAGTATTCTCTGAACACCTTGGAACTAATTTATCTCCTATGAAAGGGGAAGGTTATGATTTTATAGAACTTAGAGAATATGAATATGGTGAAGATATAAAAAAAATAGATTGGACTACAAGTGCTAAATTACAAAAACCATATGTAAAAGTATATCATGATACCAAGGAATTAAATATAGTTATATCATGCATGCTAGGAGGAAGTGTATTATTTGGTACTTCAAATACAAAACAAGAAACCATAGCACAAATATCAGCTCTTCTTGGATTCTCAAGTATAAAACAAAATGATCCGTTTTCATATCATTTTTACACATCAAAAAATATACAATATACTAAACCAAATAAACAAATATTTTCAGTAAATAAGATGGTAGAAAATATTCTCTCCTTTAATCCAAAAAATCATATAAGCGATTATAAATATATGGCACATGATCTATTTTCTAAAATCAAAAATAAGTCTTTAATATTTATAATTGGTGATTTCCTTAATGAATTTGATTTAAAACTATTAAGTACTAAACATGAAGTAATTGCTATAGTTGCAAGAGATAAGTTTGAAGAAAATCCATTATCTATAGATGAAATAAATATGATTGATCCATCAACTAACAAAAACTATAATACATCTCTAAATACAAATACCATTAAAAAATATAAAACAAAAATTATTGAAAATGATAATAAAATGACTGAACACTTTAGACAAAATAATATTAAATGGTGTAAAGTATATACAAATCAAGATCCAATAATAAGTTTACGGAAATTATTTATATGATTAATGAAAGTATAATGCCAATAAGGCCCCTATTACATATTGAAGATTATTCTTTATATATGTTCATTTTTATTTTAATACTTACTATAATTAGTATTGTATTTTTATATAAATTTATACTAAATTTTTATAAAAAAAGACAACCGGTAAAATTTAAAAAGAATTTAAAAAAACTAAAGAATATAGACTTTACTGATTCAAAAAAAGCAGCATATAATATTACCTATTATGCTAGACTACTAGCTAGCACAAATGAAGAAAAGCATAAATTAAATCAACTAAATAATAAACTATTTGATTACAAATATAAACAAAATAGTCAAAATATCAATGATAAAACAAAACAATTATATAATACTTTTATAGATATAATACAAAAAAGCAGTAAATAAGGAAAATCATGAAATTATTAATATCAGGACTACTAGTGTCTTCTCTACTTGTCTCTTTAGCTCAAGCAAGTGACACTTCTAAAGTAGCCATAAAAGGAAATATGAATCTTACATATAATGTATTACCACAAAGCGTATCAACACTTAATGATGCATTTAAAGATGGTATAGTATATGCTAGATTAAGATCAAATACTTTTTATTGGGATTGGGGCAAAGAAACTTCAAATGACCATAAACTTATGGGAATTGGTGGAAGTATAATTTATAAAACAGCTCCACTTAATGGATTTTCTTTAACTACAGGATTTTATACATCACAAGTACCAGGTTTTATGCAAATGGATATTACTGAGGTAGGAGACGCAAAAGCAGGAAAAGATACGTTTAGTAGAAATAACGGGAATGATGGATTAAGTGTAATTGGCCAAGCATATCTTGAAGCTAATAGAGGCAAGACTACAGCTAAAATAGGTCGTCAATTAGTACATACTGTATTTACAGCATCAAATGATACAAAGATGATACCAAATACATTTGATGGTATTACAATGATTAATAAATCTTTACCAAAGACTACAATTAGTGCTGCATATCTTACAGCTCAAAAGCTAAGAGATCATACATCAAGTCATGATGTACTTGCATATGATGGATGGAATGAAAATGATGATAGTGGTGTTAATAAATCTCTAACTACAACTGAAATAGGTACTAATAATAAATTATTAATAGCAAGTATCACTACAAAAGCTCATAAGAATCATACTCATAAACTAAGTATTGCGTCAGTTCCAGATGTATTAACTACAGCTATTTGGGAAACAAACTACACATTTAAATTAAATAATGGATTAAAAGTTATTCCAGCAATTAGATATATCAATCAACAAGATAATCTAAATAGTACAAACAATGTAGCAAACTTAAAAGTTAATACTACAGGATACACAAATCCAACAAGTTTAGATGCTGGTGCTTTTATGGCAAAAATTGATATTAAAAAAGATGCTTGGAAGTTAAGACTTGGTTATTCTAAAATAGATGATAAAGCAGATTTAGTAACTCCATGGAGAGGATTTCCTACAGGTGGATATACAAGAGCAATGGCACAATATAACTGGTATGCAAATACTAAGACATATATGATTAGAGCTGATTATGACTTTGGAAAAGCAGGAATAGCTAAAGACCTTACTGGATTAATTAGATATGCTGTACAAGATTTTGATAATTCAAAACCAGGGGTACAAGCAGATAGTAATGTAATACATTTTGATATTGCTAAAAAATTATCGAGTGATATGTATATAAAACTAAGAGTTGGTCTAGTTGATGCAAAAAAAAATACACTTGATATTAATGGTGATCTTAAATCTGATGTATCATACAATGAATACAGACTTGAATTAAATTATTTATTTTAGAATAGAAGTATGAATTTAGTAGCATTACAATTTCAAACAGATGATACAAACTATAAAGCTAATCTTGATAAGCTTGTATCCTTAGTTAATAAAGCACAAGAAGAGGATTTTATAGTAGCACCTGAGCTTTGTCTTACAGGATACTCATATGACCATCTTAAAGATGCTGCAAATTTTTCAATAGATGCAATAGATACAATTAAAAAACTATCAAAAAATAAAAAGATCTCCCTTACTCTTACTTTGTTTAATAAGTTATCTAATAAATTTACGAATACATTACATATATTTCATAAAGGTCAAATAGTTTATACACAAGATAAATCTATGCTGTTTACTCTCAATGATGAAGATAAATATTTTCAAGCTGGAAATACGGATGACTTTAAGATTATTGAGATAGATGGTCTAACAATAGCTTCATTAATATGCTTTGAGCTAAGGTTTTTAAATTTATGGGAAAAGTTTAAAGGTGCTGATATTATCATAGTTCCATCTATGTGGGGAATACTACGAAAACAAAATTTTGAATCACTTACAAATTCTTTGGCTATTATGAATCAATGTTATGTAGTAGCAAGTGATAGTAGTAATGATACAATGGCAAGTAGTAGCGGAATAATTACTCCATTTGGAGATGAAGTACGAGATGATAACAAAGAGTTAATCTCTATGCTTTATGATAAAAAAGAGATTAGAAAAATGAGAAGATACCTAAATATAGGTATCTAATATAATTTAGTCTTCTATTCTTATCATAGCTATATTTCCATCTACAAAATCAAGTGATTCAATAGCATTCATAGCCTCTTTTATATCTTTTTCGTTACAAGTATGAGTTGATAATAAAAGATTCGCATGAGTATCATTCAGTGGTTTTTGAAGCATAGTTTCAATTGAAATATTTTTATCTCCAAGTATTTTTGCAACTTGAGATAATACTCCACTTTTATCTTGAACTTTAATTCTTAAATAATATTTTGTTTCAATATCATCTTTTGATGCTAAAGTAAGACCATCTTCTAATGCTCTTGTATACCCAAGCATTGGTGAACCTTTTCCTCTTCTTGCTATATCTACAATATTTGCAATTACAGCACTAGCAGTTACATCACCACCAGCTCCTGCTCCATAGTATAAAGTTTCTCCAACTTTATCTCCTACAACAGATACACCATTCATAACACCATCAATTTTTGCAATCATTTGTGTATTTGGGATAAGTACAGAATGTACTCTTAATTCAACTTTATTCCCTTTTTTCTTAGCAATACCAAGAAGTTTTAGAGAATAATTAAATTCTTTTGCATATGCAATATCTTCTGATGCTATATTTTCAATACCTTCAATTAATATATCTTCAGGCTTTGCATCAATCCCATAAGCAATAGAAGCTAAGATTAGTAATTTATGTGCGGCATCAAACCCACCAACATCAAAAGTAGGATCTGCTTCTGCATATCCTAATTCTTGTGCTTCTTTTAAAATTACATCATATTCTACATTTTCATTAATCATTTTGTCAAGCATATAATTACAAGTACCATTAATGATACCTCTAATTGATTCAATATGATTTGCAGTTAATCCATCTCTTAAAGCATTAATAATTGGAATACCACCAGCAACTGCTGCTTCATATTCAAATGCTGTATCTCCAGCTATCTCTTGAAGCTCATATCTGTGATAAGCAAGTAATGCTTTATTTGCAGTTACTACAGCTTTACCTTTTTCAAGTGCTTTTTTTACAATATCATATGGCTGTTCAACTCCACCCATAAGCTCAACAACAATATCAATAGAATCATCATTTAAAATATCATCTACATTGTTTGTAAGCTTTATAGATACATCTCTTTCTTTAGAAAGATTATTTACAACACCACTTACTACATTTAATTCTACTCCAGCACGAGCAGTAATAATATCTTTGTTATCTTCAAGTATTTGACAAACACTTTGTCCAACAGTACCTACTCCAATAATTCCAATATTTAACATCTAGTTTTCCTCTTTGCAGTTATTTTCTAAAAATCTTCCAATTCTTTGTGCGGCATCTTCCATTCTTGCATCATCTTGAATTAGTGCAATTCTAACATAGCCTTCACCATCATCACCAAAACCAACACCTGGAGACATTGCTACAGCTTCTTGCTCAAGTAATCTTTTACAAAATTCTAATGTACCCATCTCTTGTACACAATCTGGAATTTTTGCCCATGAAAACATTGATGCTTTATTTTTCTTAATATTCCAACCAATTTTTGCAAACTCTTCAATTAATACATCTTGTCTATGATTATATCTTCCAGTAATTTCATCTACACAAGTTTGATCACCCGTAAGAGCTTCAACTGTTGCTTTTTGAATTGGAGTAAACATACCATAATCAAGCCATGATTTTAGTTTAACAAGTGCTCCAATTAATTTTTTATTTCCTACAAAAAATCCAATTCTCCATCCAGCCATGTTGTAAGATTTACTTACAGTAAAACTTTCAACAGCTACATCTAAAGCACCTTCAACTTCCATAATAGATGGAGTTTTATATCCACCAAAACTAATATCACCATATGCAATATCAGAAATAATATAAAATCTTCTTTCTTTCGCCATAGCTACAAGTCTTTTATAAAAATTAGGTGTAACAGTTGCAGATGTAGGGTTATGAGGAAAGTTTACAAGTACATATTTTGGTTTAACATGTGCAGTATCAAAGATATGTGTTAATTTATCAAAGAAATCATCTTCATCCACATTATAGTTTTCATCAAATTTAATTTTTAAATCCTCAACTGCTCCACCAGCTAATATAAATGAATAAGTATGAATAGGATAAGTTGGCGTTGGAACAACAGCCACGTCACCCGGATTTGTAACTGCATATGCAAGATGAGAATAACCATCTTTAGATCCAATAGTCGCAACAGTTTGAGTTTTTGTATCTAAATTTACACCATATCTATCTTTATACCATGAAGCAATTGCATCAAGAACTTCTGGTATACCTTGAGATGGAGAATATCCGTGAGTACCTGGTGTTCTAGCACTATCGACAAGTGCATCTACAATATGCTCTGGAGTATCTTGATCTGGATTACCCATAGAAAAATCAATTACATCTTGACCATCTTTTTTCATTTGTGCTTTAATATCATTAATCTCTGCAAATACATATTTTGGTAAATTATCTACTCTATTAAATCTTATTTCATCAAACATTTTATATTTCTCCTACTTGAGTATTTTGAACAATTATGCTCAATCCTCTTTTTATATTTATTAAATTATATATATCACCTATCTTGATATATGTAGTATTATCTGGGATGCTTGTCTTAATCCCTTTATATATTCTTCGCTTTTCAATAGTCTTTAGTACTTTTAAATCTTCATCATAAAATACTATATAAGGATACCATCTATTTAGCTTTCTACTGATTATTTTTAATGTATCAACATTATTGATCTCTATTAAATAATTATCAAGTGGTTTATCAAATGAAATTTTTTCATTTGGTTCTATTTTTATAGCTTTGGCCATTTTAGCATTTTTTGTATCAAATTCATATTTCCAATGAGTGGAATCTATTCTAGTAATATTTTTTACAAATATTTCTTTAAGTTTAAGCTCATTTGATAATATTAAAGGATCCATTGCATATTCAGCTTGAAGTTTAATAACCCAGTGCAAACTTCCATCTGCATTAGATATTGTTTTTTTCGTAAAATAATAATAATAACCTAATGATTTTAGACTATCATTTAAAACTTTTAATGATTTAACAACAGAATCAGATATACTAAACTCAACTAGTAACTCTTTTGGTTTATCATATTTTAAATTTAATAAACCATTTTGTTTTAAAACTTTTAAAATTTTACTTAATTTTAGAGTTTCCCCATCACTAAAGTCTTCTTCATTTTCAAATAAAATATTAATTAATTTATGATGCTTTTTATATTCACTATCACCTAAAAAGTTTTCTATTTTGTCATCTAATATACTTCCTTGTACTAATACAAGAGTAAAAAAACTAAAAACTAAAAACTTTTTTATCATCTATTTTATTTTAATTAATGAATGAATCAATATACCAGCAGCTACAGATACATTTAAACTATCAAAATTATTACTCATATCAATAGAAACTTTTAAATCAAGTTTCTTTTTTACTTTTCCAGAAAGACCATCACCTTCACTACCTAAAAATAAAGCAATTTTTTGCCCTTTTTGTCGTTGTAATGTAGTTACTTCTACTCCATCCATATCAGCACCAACTAAAGTAAACTTTAATTGTTTCAATTCATTCATTAAATCATTTGGATTATGTACTTCAGCTACTGGCATGTCTAACATTGCACCACTACTTGTACGAACAACTGGAGCAACATTTAGATTTTTTAGTCCACTTACAACAATTGCATCTGCACCTAATGCATATGCAGTTCTTATAATTGCTCCTATATTTCCAACATCACTTAATCCATCAAGAACAACAATAAAGTCTTTTTTCTTAATGTCTTCAATTGTTGCAAACTCATAAGGTTTAATTTTTAATAAGAAACCTTGGTGATTTCCACCTTTTGCTAAAGCCTGAGCTTTTTTATTGTCTGGTCTAATTACCTTAGCACCAACATCCATAAACTTTCTAAAAAGTTTTGGTTCAATCTCTTTTGTTAAAAAGATCTCTTCTACTATCGAGGGGTGTTTTTCTAAAATAGAAAAAACTATTTGTTTACCATATACTATCATACCGCGAGTGTATCGTAATTTAGTAGTTATTTGGCTGAAGCTATATTTTCATATTGTTTTTTAATAATCATCTTTAATTCATCAATATTTAAACCACAGATATCATCTTCTGTATCATTATTATTATCATATGCAATATTACATATATCCTTTTCAAATACTTTAAATTCTTTAATATCGTCACATGACTCTTTAATATCATATGCTGTCATTGTGATAATTAATGGCATGCCAACAAAAGGTATCATTTTCGTAGGAGCTAAAGCAATCTTTTTTTCACTTCTTCTTAAATGTTTTTGTATTATATGTTTTCTTCTATCTTTTAGTTTAGTTCTAATTTTATTTTTTTGAGATATTAATGCTTTATTTTTTTTATGAAGATTATTTGCTGTTTTCTTTTGAATATTAAATTTTGCATTCACAAAAGATAAATCATCAAAAGTATTTTTAAGAAGTATCCCAAGAGAAATAATAATTATAATTAAGATATATACAAAATACTTCATAGTATCTTATTCTAAAAGTTGATTATAAATATCTTTTGTTTTCTTACCTGTTAATTTAGATAAAATTTTTGCTTTTTGCTTTGGAGGAAGATCTAATTCTTCTATATCTTTTACACAAAGAGCTTCTCCACCTTCACTTGGTACTGAGTTTACTATTACTACCCACTCCCCTCTAATATTTTCACTTTTAAACTGTTCATAAAGCTCTTTTGATGTCCCTTTAAAACTTTTTTGATACATCTTTGTTAGTTCTTTAACCATAAATATTTCTCTATTTGGATCAAGCTTTGAAGTTTCTTCTAAAAACTTAAGAAGTCTATGAGGAGATTCATAAAGAATAGTTAAGTATCTTGCATCTAAAATAGATTGAAGCTGGGATGCTCTATCTTTCCCTTTATGAGGTAAAAATCCAAAAAATGTAAACTCTTTTTTATTAAATCCAGACATAGCGTATGCTGTAAGCAAAGCATTTGCTCCAGGTAATACATCATATTCAATATCATTTTTTATACAAAAATTAACTAACAATGCTCCAGGATCACTTACGCATGGCATCCCCGCATCACTTACATATGCTATATTAGTATTTTCAAAATACTCTTTAGTTAATTGTTCTACAAATTTTGATTCGTTGTGTGAATGTAATGAAATAAATTGCTTATTAGATATATCAAAGTCTATATTCAAACGATCTGATAGTAAAGAAAGAAGTTTTTTGGTTACTCTTGTATCTTCACAAAGATAGATAGAAGAATCAACCAATGAGGCAACCGTACGATAAGATATATCGTCTAAATTGCCAATTGGTGTAGGTAAAAAAGTAAGCAATATTACTTTTTAAGGTTATATTTTGTATTGAATTTGTCAATTCTACCAGCAGCATCAACAATTCTTTGCTCTCCAGTAAAGAACGGGTGACAAGCAGCACAAATATCTAATCTCATAGTTTCAACATTTGATTTAGTTTCAAATGAGTTACCACATGCACAAGAAACTGCACAAGTTTTATAATCTGGGTGGATATCTTTTTTCATTCTATTTCCTTTATATTTTTTTGTCGAAAGGTCAAATTGAACTATTGCCCTTCTATATATGGCGAATTATACCCAAGATTTCTTAAAAAAACTATAAAGACTGTTTTGAGTATATATTATAATTAATATCTTTATAGTTAAATGCTAGATTATTTGCATGTAACATTAATCTTGATGCCCCCGTATATTGAAGTCTTTTATCATCACTAAGTTCTTTACACAGATACTGATCAGCTATTTTTTCATCAATACCATATATTGGATCACCTAATATTGTGTGTCCAATTGAATCTAAATGTACTCTTATTTGATGTTGTCTTCCTGTAATTGGTACTGCCTTTACTAATGTAGTATTATTTTTAGCATTAAATTCTAAAGGATAAATATATGTAGTAGATTCTTTTCCATTCTCATTTTCTGTAGTCATTTTTACACCAATCATACCATTTGATTTTGATATAGGGCTATCAATGACAATATCTTCTTTGAGTTCCCCTTTTACTATTGCTAAGTATTCTTTACTATATTCTTTCTCTTCAAACATTGTTTTTAAAATCATATCTGCATATCTATTTTTTGTCACTAAAACTAAACCTGATGTTTCAGCATCAATTCTATGTGCTAAATTCGCATCATTACCAAAGTGATATCTAATTTCATCTAGTAGAGTATATTCTGTATTCCTACTAGTAGGATGTACCATAACACCAGACGGCTTATCAAATATAGCAAAATCATTTGCTTGAAATATTGGACTTAATCCTCTTGTATGACCTTCAAAAACTGCAACCTCAATATAATCACACTTTAATACTTGACCATTCTGTAAAATATTACCTTGGTCATCAAAAACTCTTTTTTTTGCTAAAAGTTTTTGAGAAGATGACATAGTTAGTCCAACTTCATTTAATAAAAATTGTTGAATCTTTTTACCCTTAATAGCTGGAAACTTTTTTAATACAAATGGCATTTAATATTCTCCTATAAAATTGGTATAGACCATTTTTTATAATAGGCAATTAATCGTAAAGATACGCCTAAAATAAATACTATAAGAATCGTAGTAAAATTAATACTTGCAAACTTATCTAAAATAAACAAGATTAACCCAACTAATAAAGATATAGTTCCATAAAAACCTGTTTTAAAAATGAATGGAACCTCATTTAATATAATATCTCTAGCAATTCCACCACCTACAGCTGTAATAAATGACAATGCTAAAACACCTGTTAAATTAAAATTATATTCAATAGCTATTAAAGCTCCTGTTATACTAAAAGATATTAATCCAATAGAATCACTTAACAAAAAAAGTGGCTTGTTTTCAATAGAATCTTTTTTATGAAATTTAAATAAAATCATAATGATCATAACACTTATGACAATAATAGCAGGTAAGTCTGATGAAAAAGTATAAGGTCTTGTATCAACAGCAATATCTCTTAAAATACCACCACCAAGTGCAGTTAAAAATGTAGCAATTAAAATACCTAATAGATCAAGTTTATTTCTAACAGCTACAAAAAAGCCACTCATTGCAAAAGCTATTATTCCAATATATTCTGCTATTTCAAACATATTTGTAAAGCTTCTATAATTGTTGACTGCTCTAAAGATTTTATTTTATTTTCTAAAGAATCAACTGTTTCATTATTATCAAGCTTAAGTGTATTTTGCAAAATAATTGTACCCTCATCATAGTTTTCATTAACCATATGCACAGTTACACCACTTTCTTTTTCATTATTTTCAATAATAGCTTCATGTACTTTTCTACCATACATACCTTTTCCCCCATATTTTGGAAGAAGTGCAGGATGGGAATTAATAACTGTAAATTCATTTGCTAAGTTTTCTGATATTTTCTTCATATAGCCCGCTAAAAATATATATTTACAATCATAATCGTTTAAAATATTAAATATTTCGTTATTCACATCATCAAATAAAGAATCATTAATAACAAAAGATGGGATATCTAATTTTTTTGCTTTTTCTAAAACTTTTGCATTAGAATTATTTGATATTATAAGTGAAATATTAAGATTCAATTCACCATTGTTAATAGCTTTTGAAATTGAATCTAATGCTGTTCCATTATATGAAGCAAATATTGCTATATTTTGCATAAACTGCCTTATGTTTTTTTGTACTTTACTATAAAATCTCTTTTAATATCATATAACAAATTAATTAATTTGTATGTAACCTTTGGATACAATGCACCTATAACAAATAAGGATATTAATATGGTAGAAAGATATGCTCGACCGGAGATGACTAAAAACTGGACTCAACATGCAAGATATGCAGCATGGCTTGAAGTTGAAAAAGCAGCTGTAAAAGCGTGGGCTAAACTTGGAAAGATTCCTCAAGATGATGCAGATAAAATTGTTAAAAATGCAACATTCTCAGTTGAGAGAATTGAAGAAATTGAAGCAATCACAAAACATGACTTAATTGCATTTAATACAAGTGTTAGTGAAAGTCTTGGTGAAGAGTCACGATGGTTCCATTATGGAATGACTTCATCTGATGCTGTTGATACTGGTGTTGCTCTTCAAATGAGAGATTCTTTAAATATTATTATTGCTGATGTAAAAATGATTATGGAATCTATTAAAGTAAGAGCTGAAGAGCATAAAATGACTCTTATGGTAGGAAGAAGTCACGGTATTCATGGTGAGCCTATTACATTTGGTCTTACATTAGCTGTATGGTATGACGAAATGGCTAGACACTTATTAAACTTAGAGCAAACTATGGATGTTATTGCTGTTGGACAAATTTCTGGTGCTATGGGTAACTTTGCTCATGCTCCACTTGAACTAGAAGAATTAGCAATGGCTGAGTTAGGTTTAAAACCTGAGCCTTGTTCAAACCAGGTAGTGCATAGAGATAGATATGCAAGATTAGCTACTGCATTAGCTTCAATGGCATCTTCTATTGAAAAATTTGCAGTTCAAGTAAGACACTTACAAAGAACAGAAGTTTATGAAGCTGAAGAATATTTTGCAAAAGGACAAAAAGGTTCTTCTGCAATGCCTCATAAAAGAAATCCAATTTTAACTGAAAATATTACTGGACTTGCAAGAATGATTAGAGCATATGCAACTCCAGCTATGGAAAATGTTGCATTATGGCATGAAAGAGATATTTCTCACTCTTCAACTGAAAGATTCTGGTTACCAGATGCATTTATCACGACTAACTTTATGATGCACAGAATGAATAATGTAATTGCAAACTTAACTGTAATGCCTGAAAATATGATGAAAAACTTAAACCTTACTGGTGGATTAGTATTCTCTCAAAGAGTATTATTAGAACTACCTCTTAAAGGTGTTTCAAGAGAAGATGCATATAGAATCGTTCAAAGAAATGCTATGAAAGTATGGGATGAAATCAAACAAGGTAACCCAACAACAAATGAAAATGGTGAGTCATTATATCTAGGACATTTACTAGCTGATGATGAGTTAAGAAATTCATTATCTGAAGAACAAATTAGAGAGTGTTTTAACTATGAATACTACACTAAGAATGTAGATGCTATATTTAAAAGAGTATTTAAATAATAAAAGGGACAGAATCCCTTTTATTAAAATTTATAACTAATACCTGTTTTAGTAGATAAATCTGATTTATTTATTCCAACAGCTGGTTCTGAATCATAAGTATGGTTTAGACTAACTACTAATTTCATTGATCTACTAATATCAAATGACAATTGAGCTTTCTGTGAAATATGATAATCATTAGCATCATCAAGTCTTGGTTGGAAATATCCATTATATGTTAAAGTATTTCCATTATCTAACTTATGATTATAAGAGATATAAGAATTCAAAGATTCAAAATTACTCTTTACATTATCTTCATCAAGTTTTGTACTAAATACTCCTAAACCAAAAAATATATTACTATCATTTTCTAAATTTACTTTGTATCTTGATCCAATACCTATAAGATACCTTGATTCAATAGACCTAAATGTATCTTTTTGTGCTTGTAAGAATATCTCGTAATTTATTGCTTTATCACTTGTAGTTCGTATATGTCTTAAGTGCATAAATGTATTATCAGTATTCGTACTTCCATTTGACTTTCCATATTCATAATCAATTAAAATCATATTTGCACTATCTATATTATAAAATGTATTTTTCAAACTAATAGAAGTAGTTGAAACATCACTATTACCAGACTTTGTACTATATGAAGCACCTAATTGAGATTTTACTTCTTCTTGTCCTGATACCTCAATTGGTTTAATACTTACAATTGCAGATGCTGTAGATACAGTTAATATAGTACCTAATAATATGTTTTTCATTTTAAAATTCCTTTATATTTATGTATGACAATCTAATAATGTCTTATTTGGGTTGGTAATATAGTCATATCCATTATATATTGTATATCCACCGTATATTATTACAGCAATTGCTGCGAGTTTTATTATATTATTTCTAAGATTAGTTCTTTTGAAGATCCCAACAAAAAAACCTAAAGAGAACATTGCAGGAATAGTACTAAGACCAAATACAAGCATAACTAATGCTCCATCAAGTACATTAGCAGTACTTGCAGCTGTTATAGCAAAAAAGTAAACAAATCCACATGGTAATAAACCATTCAGCAGTCCAAGTAAATAAAAACTACCTAGATATTCACTATTTAATAGTTCTTTAAAGTTATTTTTATACCAGTTACTATTTTGAATTGAATGCTCTATAAGTGTTAAAAATTTTAATTTACCACTAAGAGATAAACCTGTAAGAACCATAGCAACACCTGCAATAATTAAGAGTGTTCCATTTGCAATATTACTAAAAGATATAACACTTCCAATAAATCCAAATAATGCACCATATAGTGTATATGTAGTTACTCGTCCAAGTGAATATAATAAGTGCGATATACTTTGATGTATCTTTGACCAGCCATTATCGATCTTCTTTGCAGAATAAGCAACAACTATTCCACCACACATACCAATACAGTGTCCAAATGAACCTAAAAAAGCGATAGTAATAATTACAGTAAAGTCTATGCTATCCATCTGTCTTCTTTAGAAGCTTTTTTCTAATAATAAGATTTTGAAGAGTTTCCCCTCTTAATACTTTAAGCTGCATTTTTTTAAAAGATATTAACTGAGGTTTATTTTTTTCATATGCACCAAATCCATATTCCATAGGAGTATTTTCTGTTGTACTATACCAAGCTTTTTTAGCATTAATATATTTATTTGTATCTCTTGCCCAAATCCAAAGAACAATATTCTCTTGACTCTTCTGATCATTTAACCATAATATCATACATCCAGCATCATCAAAAAAGAATGTATCATCGTTTGGTAATATAGCTTGTGCTGAATAAGATATATCATCTATACTCATATTACAATATCTATCTGTATATTGATTAGACTTCATTATAATTGCATTTTTTGAATTATTATCCTGACTTACTACAATTGATTGTTTAAAATCTGTTGTAGAGAATAATAGTAATAATAATATAATAAAAAAAGAAATTATAATTATTATTTTTTTAAACACTTATACTATTTCTTTCTCTATTTTGCATTTGTTTTAATAAAGAAATACCCTTCTTCACCTTCAATAGTAACTGTACCTGTAATATTCCAGTAACCTATATTTTGTAAATTAAATTTTCCTAAATTCGTATTTTTAAATTCAAGGTTTTTATCATAAGTATGATTTGTAGCCATTGTTACTAGCATCTTAATATCAGCATTTTCTACAATTTTTCCATTCTTATCAGTAATATTTACACTAAATATATTCTCACCTAATTTTAAAATATTTTTTCTTACTGTTCTTTTAGCAATTGCTCTTTGTGCTAAAAATACATCCTTATGGGATAAACCAATAATAGATTCATCGTTTAGGTTAAAAGTAATTAGATATTTACTATTTAGCCTAGCATTTGCAATAACAATATTATTATAATTATCATCAATATTATGATATGTACTTAAAAATGCATTATCATTATCTTGTCCTACATCTGATTGCATAGTCATATATACTGTCCAAAAGATTAGTCCTAGTCCAGATAAAAATTTAGCTACAAAGATTGTGTACAATAGCCATTTATTCATTGGTTTTTTTTCAGTCATTATTTAGATTTTCTCTGTCTCATAACGATAACTGTATATGAAATGATTCCTGTTAAAACTAAGAAATACATAAAGACCTTCCATATACTACTTGCAGTTTTACCTGCACTACCTATACTTGATACAAGTTTAATATTTTGTTGACTAGCTATACTATCAGCAATTTGTGCATATCCATTTAATGTTGCAGCACTAGTCTTTGAAAATAAAGAGTTTTTATCTTTTGAAGCCAATAGAGGAATAACATATCCATCTAATATCTCATCTTTATCTATTTGTTTTTTTAAATTATCTGACATTAAAATATTTGCATACTTTTGATCTATTGATATTACAAGTATTGCATATGATGATTTAGCTAAAAAAGAAGGGATAATCTCATTATCAAATTGCTTCATCATCTCTCTTCTTTGTTCTCTAGGTAGTGCTGTATCAATACCATTATTTTCAATAATAAATGTATATATATTTATACCTAATTTATTTTTAGCCTCTAATCCAATCTCATGTATCTTATCTTGAGCTCTTTGGTCAATTAGTCCATCATGCTTTAATATAAAGTTATTCTCATTTGCAAAGAGTGTAGTAAAAGCTAATGCTAAAAATAATAATTTAAATTTCAATATTTTTCCTTAGTAAGTTTAATTTTTTAATTATATCTAATAATAATAAAAAAGGGGAAATGCAAAAGCACCTCCCCCTAATCTGCTTGATTATTTAATCAACTATCCAACAAATACTCTTGTAGGGTCTAGGTATGATAAATAAATTGTAGCTAATGCAGAAACTACTAATAATAATCCAATAATCTTATCCATAATAGTCTCCTTACTTAGCCATTGTTCTATGATTAATATTCTCAAGACTCTTCATCTTAAGAGCATTTAAATCTTGATTTACTTCATAAAATTTAGTTGCATTTGCAGCTTGAGTTCCAATACTTAAAACAGTTAATGTTCCTAAAATTGAAAGCAATAATACTACTGCTACTAAAAAACCTGATATACCATGAAGGAAAGAGAAGATACCTCTTTCATTTTCATTCATTTGTGTATTTCCAGCCATATTATTCTCCTAAACTTCGTAAGTAGTTAGCAACTGCTTTACCTTGAGTATCAGTTAAAATACCACTAAAGCTTGGCATTGTACCAATTGATGATTTTTTACCATCTTTAAGTACTGATGCCATTAAACTATCATCATAAGATTTAATGTTTGGACCAACGTACTCAATTCCGTTTCCATCCATACCATGACAACCTGCACATGCTGCATAAGCGGCAGGTGCCTCACCTTTGAATCCACCAGCTACATATGCTGCAACAACTTCTACATCAGCACCAAATGCCATACCTCCTGGCATTCCACCAGGATATGCAGTTTTAAAGTTGTTTGCACCATTATTAATAACTTCAATTACAGAAGCTTTAGAGATTCTTTTTGTTAAATCTTGAGCTTTCCCATCAATACCTTCTGCATCAACACCATGACATGGAGCACAGTTAACTAAGTATACAGATTCTCCCATTGCAGTTAATTCAGCAGGAGTAATGTTATTCCATTTAGCTTCAAATTTAGCTTTATGCTCTAATGTTTCTTCATTCCACTGACCAATTTGTGAAAATTGATTTGTAGGATATCCAACAAACATATACCAAAGTCCCCATATAATTGTACCAATGAAAGCTAATCCCCATCCTGATGGAATTGGATTTTTATATTCACCAATACCATCCCAATTTTCTTCAGCTAATTCACCACTAGCTGTATCGTTTTTAATTTGATTAACATACTTTAATGCTACAAATACTGTAATACCGATAATCGCTAATCCAGCAAGCATTGTAAGGTCATTAATATAATCTTCACCTAGATTAAAAGAGTCACCTGCTACAAAGTAAGTTCCTGCCATTAATGCTACGATAAGAATAATACCACCTATTACCATAGATTTCATACTATTTTTCTCCTTTTTCGTTTTCTTTTTTTTCTCTATCTTCTAAAGGTTCGTGGTCATACGAATCATCATGAACTATACTTGAATACTTTTCAAAATCTCTTTCACCAGATTTTTGTCTTTTATATAAAGAGTATGCATAGCTATAAAAAACTATAAATACAAATGTTAAAATAAAAAACTTCCCATATCCTTGTATTGTCATCCATGTATCGTAATCCACTTATAAACCTCTACTTTAAAGAATTTAAATATGCAATTAATGCAACAATCTCAGGAATCTCACCGTTTGCAACGGCATTTTTCACTTCTTGATTTTTCATATCAGCTACAATTACTTTAGCTTCTTCTAAAGCTAAAGCTTTAGCGTCTGACCATGAACCTAATTTAGGCATACCATCTTGATCGTATGGTACTGCAAAAACTTGCTTTTGTGTATTAGCATTTGCATAAGCAGTTGCTACATCAGCTTTATTTTCAAACATATGTGGGTATGCAGGCATAACTGTACCAGGTACAACTGATGCTGGATCCATCATATGATTTTCGTGCCAATCAGTAGTTCTATAATTACCAACTCTTAATAAATCTGGACCAGTTCTTTTTGATCCCCATAAGAATGGTCTATCATAAGCATATTCACCAGATAATGAATACATACCATATCTATCAGTCTCAGACTTAAATGGTCTAATCATTTGTGAATGACAAGCATTACAAGAATCTTTAATATAAACTTGTCTTCCTGCTAATTCTAACACTGAGTAAGGTTTAGTCCCTACTACTGGTTGAGATTGTTTAGCAAAATCAGGTATTACTTCAATAATACCTGCGAATGCAACTGTTAAAAATACCGCTACCGCAAAGAAAAACGGTCTTTGTTCTAACCAATGAAACATATTATCCCCTTTCTCTTAAGCGCCCATAGGCGAAGCATTTGTAGGCTCTTTATCAAGTACTCTACCTGCTGTTGCAGTTTTGTACATGTTATAAGCAAACATAAAGAATCCGATTAAGTACATTAATCCACCTACAGCTCTAATAGTGTAGTAAGGTTGAAGTACATTAACAGTATCAATAAACGAATAAACTAGTGAACCATATTCATCATACGCTCTCCACATCATACCTTGTGTGATACCAGCGATCCACATAGATGTAAAGTAAAGTACAATTGCAACAGTTTGTAACCAGAATTGAGTTTCCATTAATGATTTAGAGTAAATCTCTCTTTTATACATTCTTGGAGCCATGTGGAATAGTGCAGCCATAATCATGAATACAACCCATCCAAGAACACCATCATGAACGTGACCAGGAATCCAGTCAGTAAAGTGTGCAATAGCATTAACAGATTTAATAGCTTGAATTGGACCTTCAATAGTTGATAACATATAGAAAGTAGAAGCCATAACTAAGAATTTAATTAATGGATTAGTTTGAAGCTGATTCCACTCACCTTTCATAGTTAACAGCATATTAATAGCTGAACCCCATGATGGTAAAATAAGAATAACAGACATTACAGAACCCATAGTTTGCATCCAATCAGGAACAGTACTATAGATAAGGTGGTGTCCACCAGCCCATAAGTAAACAAATAATAATCCCCAGAAAGCTAATATAGATAATTTATATGAGAATACATTTTGTCCAGATTCTTTTGGTAAAATATAATAAATCATTGCAACAATTGGCACAGTAAATACAAAACCAACTGCATTATGTCCATACCACCATTCAACTAATGCATCATTAGTACCTGCATATGCAGAAATAGAATGCATGAAACTACTTGGAGCACCATCTGCAAATAGCATTGTAGGAACTTCCATGTTATTAAATAAGTATAACATTGCAACTGCTAAGAACGCAGCGATATAATACCAAATTGAAATATATAAAGTTCTCTCTCTTCTAATACCAATTAGTCCGAAGATTGAAACACCCCATAAAACCCACCATACAACTACAAGTAAATCTAACGGCCACTCTAATTCAGCATACTCTTTTGAAGTAGTAATACCTGAAAGTAAAGTTACAACTGCTAATAAAATTGTAATAAAGTATAATACGAAATGTAGTTTAGCTACACCCATTAAAAAAGGTGATTCTTTTAAAGAAACCTTTAAAACTCTTTGCGAAATGTAATACCAAGTCGCGAAAATACCACTAAGAGTAAAACCAAAAGCCACACCATTTGTGTGTAAAGGTCTTAATCTTCCGAAAGTACCGTATTCACCGGCTAAATTATTTAGCTCAGGGAATGCTAATTGAAATGCTAGGATTACACCTACAAGCATACCAATAATACCAAATAAAATAGTTGCAAAAGTAAATGCTTTTGCTATGCTGTAATCGTAATCGATTGCTGTACTATTTGACATCAATATCCTCCTAAAATTAATTTGTAAAGTCACAAAATTGTCACTTAATCATATGCAATATAGCATTTTATCTTTAATATTAGCTTTATATCTATTTGAAATAGTAGATTTTTTTGTTAAGTTTATTTTAAGTGTTACTTTTTGTTTCTTTTTTCTTTTTTCTTTTTATTATCTCTATTTATTGCATCATTTAAATCATCTGGACTATCAAATAGTAATCCACTATTTTGTTTTTCTCCATCATCAAACTGACCACTCTTTGCACCCCATACCATAACTGCTAATACTATCATACTTAAAATCAATCCAAATATAAGCTCCATTATTAAAACACCATTCATATTTCACCTCATCTTTATTTATTTTTAATTCTTAATGAATTACCTACTACAAGTAAAGAACTTAAACTCATAGAAAGTGCTGCAACTAGTGGTATTACATATCCCATAACTGCTAAGGGTATTGTAACTATATTATATACTAATGATATACCTAAGTTTTGTTTAATAAACTTATATGTTCTTTTTGAAATAATGAAACTATCTATTATCCCTTGTAAAGAATTATCTAGTATTACAATATCACTTAATCCAATACTAACATCTGCACCACTTCCCATAGCAATAGATATATCAGCAATTGCTAATGCTGGAGCATCATTTATACCATCTCCAACCATTACAATAATTTCACCATTAGATTTTAGCTTTTGAAGATAATTAGCTTTATCAATAGGTGTCATATTGGCACAATATTCTATAATTCCTATTTCTTTAGCAATTTTACTTGCTACTTTTTCATTATCACCAGTCAACATTACTATATTTAAATTATTATCTTTTAAATATTCTATAGTTTGAATTGTATCATTTTTAATAGTATCTTCTAATTCAAATGTAGTAACAACATCATTATTAATTGCAACAATAAATAGTGACATATTTGAATCAATATTAAAATCAATTCCATTATCTTTAATAAGTTCTAAATTACCGGCTACAATATTTTTGTCTTTATATGTTGCTTTTATACCTTTTCCAGGTATTGTTTCGAAATTTTCAAGATTATATGAAATTAGAGAAGTATTATATTCTTTTTCTAAATCTTTTTTAACTGCTAAACTAATTGGATGTGTTGAACTATCGCTTATTGAATATATTAAATTTAATTCATACTCTGATAATTTTTTAAGTGATTTACTATTAACATTTAATTTTCCGTTAGTTAATGTTCCTGTCTTGTCAAATACAACCGTAGTTGCTTTTGCCATAGTTTCTAAATATTTAGATTCTTTAAACAATAACTTTTTTTGTGCTAGCCAACTAATACCAATTAAGCTAGCCATTGGCGTAGCTAATGCTAAAGCACAAGGACAGGCAATAATAATTACAGATATTGAGTTTATAAGAGCATCTTCAAAATTTCCAAGATAAAAATACCAGCCAAGAAAAGTAAATAACGCAATTGATAAAATCGATATAGAAAAAGATTTTGATAATTCATTTGCTCTATTTTCAATATTTGGTTTTGATGCTAATGAATCTTCTATAAGTGTTACTATATTATTTAATGTAGAATGTTCAAAATCACTAGTTGCTTTATATCTAATAACCGAATCTATGTTTATTGTCCCACCAAATATTTTTGAATCATTAGTTTTTACTACTGGCATTGATTCACCAGAAATACTAGATTCGTCAAATGTAGCACTTCCAGAAATTACTTCTCCATCAACAGATGCTTTTTCACCTGCTTTTAATTCTATAATATCACCTTCAGCAATCTCATCTACAGAAATATTTACTTTATTATCATCTTTTATTACTACAGCATCCGTAGGTATTTGAGATTTAATTGTATCAAGTGTATCTACGGCATTTTTTTTACCAATAACTTCCAGGTACTTTCCTACTAATATAAATGTGATTATCATAGCAACACTATCAAAATAACTATGTCCTACTCCACCAAACATCACGTAAATTGAATATATATATGCTAAAGTAGCCCCTGATGCAACCAGAAGATCCATATTTATTATTTTATTTTTAAGTCCAAAATATGCTCCACGAAAGAAAACACTTCCACTATAAAATAAGACAGGAGTTGCAAGAAAAAATTCTGCAATATGTATTGCGTTTAATATCTCATCATCTATACCTGTAAAAAATCCAGTATATTTTGCAACACCTATCATCATAATATTTAAACTTACAAAGACTGCTACCATCATTTTAATAAAATAATCTTTTTTTGCTTTTGTTGCTTTCTCTTCTTTTATATTTTTATCATATGGGTAAGCGTTATACCCAATACTTCGTATTTTAGAAATAATTTTAGATAATGTAATAATATTTGGATTCCATCTTATTACAGCTTTGTTATTTGTAAAATTAATATTTACTTCTAAAATACCGTCTGTATCATATAGAATCTTTTCATTAAGCCATATACATGCTGCACAATGGATACCCTCCATGATAAGATCTATTTTCTTATTTCCACTAGAATCAATTTTTATATATTTATTTTCAAAACTTTCTCTATCAAATTTATTTACATCATCTTCTATTTTTAATGGTGGTGCTATTGTATTATTTCCCATTTTATCATAGAAGCTATCAAGTCCATCATCCTTAAGAAGATGATATACTCCTTGACAGCCATTGCAGCAAAAATTTAGATTACCCTCTTTTATCATTACATCTTGATTAAATTCAATATGACAATGAGTACATTTTATATCTGACACTAAATACCTCTTTTGTTTAAGAATAACTTCAACTAATATATATTATAATTATTAGTAATGACATTAAATTGTCACTGAGTATTATATACTTTATTTAAGATATAATAGTACAAATAAATTTAAACTTAACAAAGGTTAACAAATGAACTATAGAATTAAACGATATTGGGCATATGTGGCAGCTACATTAGTTGCACTTATTACACCTTTTATCCAAATTGGTGGTAATCAAATATTTTTACTGTCTTTTGATAAAAAGCAATTACACCTTTTAGGTATTGCATTTGATATGCAAGAGCTATATATGATGCCATTTTTATTAATGTTATTATTTATTGGTATTTTTGCTGTTACTGCTGTTGGTGGTAGAGCTTGGTGTGGTTGGGCTTGTCCACAGACAGTATTTAGAGTAATCTATCGAGATTTAATAGAGACTAAATTACTTGGATTAAGACGAATTAAAAATAAACAAAAAGAACCAGATTGGTCTAAACCTGAAAATGCATCAAAAAGAGTTGTTGCAATTTTACTTTGGACATCTCTTTCATTATTAGCAGCAGCTGATTTCATGTGGTATTTTGTACCACCAGCTGATTTCTTTGCATATATGGAAAATCCTATGGATCATACTATTTTATTAGGGATGATTTTAAGTATTGCTGCATTCTTAGTTTATGATGTGGTATGGCTAAAAGAAGATTTTTGTATTTATATTTGTCCTTATTCAAGAGTTCAATCAGTACTTTATGATGATGATACAATTCAAGCTATCTATAGTGAAAAACGTGGTGGTAAGATTTATGAAGAAGGTGAAAAAGTTGTTTTCAAACAAAAAGATGTACCAGAAGGTTTAGATTGTACAGCTTGTCAATCTTGTGTTACAGTATGTCCTACAGGTATTGATATTAGAAAAGGTATGCAACTTGAATGTATCAATTGTCTTGAATGTGTAGATGCATGTACTACAGTAATGGGTAAACTTGGTAAGGATAGTTTAGTTCAATGGGCAAGTACAAATGAAGTAGAAAAAGATACAAAAACTAGCTTCTTTAGAGCAAAAACTTATATGTATGGTACTGTATTAGCACTAATTTTTGTTATGCTATTTGTAATGGGTGGAACAAAAGAGTATATGCTATTAAATGTAAATAAAACAACTCAATTATATAAAATTAAAGATGACGGAAAAAGAGTAATTAATAACTTTGTACTTCTATTCCAAAATACACAAAAAGACACATATACATATAATCTTGAAGTTGTAGGGGAATATGCTGGTAAAATTGATATAAAAAGATTTACACCATTTAAATTAAGCCGTGGCAAATTAGCTAAAAAAGTAATTAGATTATCAACTACACAAAAGTTAAGCGACAGTAGTGCTTCTAGTACACCTATTACTGTAATGTTAAAAGCATATGCTATTGAAAAACCAGAAGAGATTGTAGTATATAGAAAAGCTGTATTTATATACCCTAGAGCTGATAAAGTAAATATTAAATAAATTTCAACTTAAATAGTTGAACCAATATTATATAGCAGATTTAATTTAAAACTATTTGCTGTATAATGTAAAATATAAATTAAACACAAGGAAACAAATATGTTAGTAACAAAAAAAGCACCTGACTTTACAGCAACAACTGTACTTGCAGATGGACAAATAGTAGAAGATTTTAATCTATACGAAAACTTTGGAGAAAAGGGAACTGTATTATTCTTTTATCCATTAGATTTTACATTTGTATGTCCATCAGAAATCATTGCATTCTCTAAAAGAGTTGAAGATTTCAAAGCAAGAGGTGTTAATGTAATTGGTGTTTCTGTTGATTCACAATTCTCACACTTTGCATGGAGAGAAACTCCAGTAAATCAAGGTGGTATTGGGAGAGTTAATATGCCATTAGTTGCAGATCTAACTAAATCTATTTCATCTGATTATGATGTATTATTAGATGGTGGTGTTGCATTAAGAGGTTCTTTCTTAATCGATGCAGATGGTACTATTAGACATGCAGTAATCAATGACTTACCACTTGGTAGAAACATTGATGAAATGGTAAGAATGGTAGATACTATGATTTTTACAAACGAAAACGGTGAAGTTTGTCCAGCTGGTTGGGCAAAAGGTGATGAAGGAATGAAAGCAGATACTGCTGGAGTTGCTGATTATTTAGCAAAACATGAGGGAGATTTATAATATGCCAAAAATTAATAAATACGTAGATATTGACCAAGTAGAAAGAGAAGCAAAAAAAGATTTAATAGATAGACATAGTCCATTTATTCACTGTGCCAATACTGCAGTTGCAGGTGAGCCATTTGAAGTAACTGTTAAAATGGGTAACGAGTATACTCATCCAGATGATTTTGATCATTTTATTGAATCAGTTTCATTATTTAATGGAGATGTACTATTAGCAAAAGCTTCTTATGTTCCAGGAACATTAGGAAATGTTAAAGCTCATAACACTACTACATTTACAATCATTCCAAATGGAAAAAAATTAAATTTAGTAGCTCATGGTTACTGTACTAAACACGGTATCTGGGAAGGTACAGCTGTAGAAGTAACTGTTAACTAATTTATATAGTTAATAACTTGTACTTATAAGCCTAAGTAGTTTTCTACTTAGGCTTTTTTTATTCAAAAAATTCCAATTTTTCTAAAATACCTCTATCCCTTTTATTGTCGTACATTGCTAGTATTTTAATACTTTTTAGTAAAAATTATATCATTTTTATTAAGTAATTTATGAGTATAATTGACATTATTTCATAAGGAAAACATCATGGCTATCAAAATTACTAAAAGAAATGGCAGACAAGAATTTCTTGATATTTCAAAGATTCAAAAGAATACTATTGCTGCTACTGAAGGTTTAGACTATGTATCTCAAAGTGAATTAGAGCTAGATGCACATATAAAATTTGTAGATGGTATGAGTAGCGCAGATATCCAAGATACACTTATTAAAACTGCCGTAGAAAAAATTGATATAGATGCTCCTAATTGGACATTTGTTGCTTCAAGGTTATTTTTATTTGATCTTTATCATAAAGTAGGAAAAGTAACTCATGGTATAAAAGGTAATGCTTATGGTAATTTTGCTGGATATATTAAATTTGGACAAAATGCGGGTAGATTAATTCCTGGACTTGAAAATGGTTATGATCTAGAGGAGCTAGAAAACTATATAGACCCATCTAGAGACTTTCAATTTAACTATCTTGGAATAAAAACTCTATACGATAGATACTTAATCAAAAACAATGATAATGAAGCAATAGAATTACCTCAACAAATGTTTATGGCAATTGCAATGTTCTTAGCTCAAGATGAAGAAAACAAACAAGAAAAAGCAAAAGAATTTTATGATGTAGTATCAAAATTTGAAGTTATGTTAGCAACGCCAACATTGTCAAATGCTAGAACAAATAGACACCAATTAAGTTCATGTTATATTGGATCAAGTCCAGATAATATTGAAGGTATTTTTGATTCTTATAAAGAAATGGCCTTACTATCTAAATTTGGTGGTGGAATTGGTTGGGATTGGAACTCAATTAGATCTTTAGGGGGATCAATTGATGGACATAAAAGTGCTGCTGGTGGTACTGTACCATTCTTAAAAATTACAAATGATATTGCACTGGCTGTTGACCAATTAGGAACAAGGAAAGGTGCTATAGCAGTTTATTTAGAACCTTGGCATATGGATATTATTGATTTTATTGATCTTAAGAAAAATTCTGGGGAAGAGAGAAGACGAGCACATGACCTATTCCCTGCATTATGGATTAGTGATTTGTTTATGGAAAGAATTTTAGAAGATTCTCATTGGACATTATTTGATCCATTTGAAGTTCCAGATTTAGCTGCATTAAATGGTGAAGAATTCAAAAAAAGATATCAAGAATACGAAAATGATCCTTCAATTACAAAAGAACAAATGAAAGCAAAAGACTTATGGAAAAAAGTTTTAACTTCATATTTTGAATCTGGATCACCATTCCTTTGCTTTAAAGATAATGCAAATAAAGCAAATCCTAATCCTCATACTGGATTTATTAGAAGTTCAAATCTTTGTACAGAGATTTTCCAAAATACAACACCAAATTATTACAAAATTAAATTTGAATTTGAAGATGGATCTATTGCTACATATGATGAAGATGAATTAGTAACAGTTGATAGTGGAATTGTTAAAAAAGCAAATAAAATAACTGCTCTTGATTCACTTAATGGTAAAAGAATATTTATTGTAGAAAAAGAAAAGATTGATGGAGATACAGCAGTATGTAATCTAGCATCAGTAAATTTAAGTAAAATAAATACAAAAGAAGATATTGAAAGAGTTGTTCCTACTGCTGTAAGAATGCTTGATAATGTTATAAATCTAAACTTCTATCCTTTAAGAAAAGTAAAAGTAACTAACCTAAAAACTAGAGCAATTGGGCTAGGAGTTATGGGAGAATCTCAAATGTTAGCTGAGCATCAGTTAGTATGGGGTTCAAATGATCATCTAAAAAAGATTGATTCTATCATGGAAGCAATTAGTTACAATACTATTAAATCATCATCAAATTTAGCAGTAGAAAAAGGTATTTATCCTACATATGAAGGTTCAAATTGGTCAAAAGGTATCATGCCTCATGATCATGCTCCACAGGCCGTAGATGCATTATTACAAAAAGATCTATTTGATGCTGGATATGATTGGGAAGAGCTAAGAAGCCTTGTGAAATCTCAAGGGATGAGAAATGGTTATTTAATGGCTATTGCTCCAACTAGTTCTATCTCTATTTTAGTAGGAACTACACAAGCAATTGAACCAGTATACAAAAGAAAATGGTTTGAAGAAAATTTAAGTGGACTTATTCCAGTAGTTGTTCCTAACTTATCTCCAGAAACATGGGCATATTATATTCCATCATATGATGTAGAACAAAAAGATTTAATTAAAGCTGCAGCAGTAAGACAAAAGTGGATAGATCAAGGACAAAGTACAAATATCTTTATGAGTCTAGATAAAGCAAGTGGTAAATATTTACACGAAATATACACACTTGCATGGCAACTTGGTTTAAAATCAACTTACTACCTAAGAAGTCAATCTCCTGAAGCATCAAGTGATGTTGAAGACAGAAGTATGGAATGTGTAGGTTGTCAGTAGGCAAGGACTACACTCAAAATATCTAAGGCAATATTTATTGCCCCTTAGATATACTTCCACTTATATATGCGTCTGTGGCTTAACTGGATATAGCACTGGGTTTCGGCCCCGGTGGTTACGGGTTCGAATCCTGTCAGGCGTACCATCTAAAAGCTCTATATATAGGTTCTTTAAGAACTTTTATATAGGGTTTTTTATTTTCTCAAAAGATCTAACATATTTCATTAAATATATCTTGATTATCCTTTAATTCCATCTGCTCTTGGTTCTAATAAAAATCCAAAAAATACTTTTATATATAATACAAATGGTATTGCCCATATTATTGATGATAACATATAAAGTTCATGTATATAATTATCAAAAAATGGAATTAAAGATCTCATCAAAGTTGCTACTACAATTAAAAGTATCATTAAATTTGTATAAATATTTACAGTTAAGTGTCGTCCTGTATGTATCCATCCTACAATCATCATAATTACTATATATGCTAATCCTAATCCACCGCTTGTAATGAAGTGTCTAAAGTGATTGATACCACTTATATCTTCATTTAAAATATCCCAACCCATAAAAGCATAACCAGCACTTATCATAATAGGAATTAGTGCTAAATATATTACAAATCCAAGATTTAAAATAAATTTATCTTTTAAAATATAATCACTTGTAGTTGCTAATATTGAAGCAGCTGCTGCAAGACCAAGCCAACCAAGTGCTGTATTTGTAGGGTATAAAAACTCTACTGCTGTAAACGCTATTACACAAAAAACTGCTAAATTTGTTAATGGTGGTCTTGAGATATAAATATCATCAATTCCCTTATCTTCCATAAGTTCATTAACAGCTTCCATATTAACTCTTCTTAAAGCTAATAAAACAAGTACTATAATTGCTCCAAGTGCAACTTTTAATATACTCATAGAATCAGTATTAGCCAACCCTAATTGAGAAGAAAAGAACCACCCTTCAATTATTAAAATAGATACAAGTATATATCCTAAACTTGCATGTCTTTGAAGCGGATCTAATACAACATCTTTTGCAAACCATAAAAGCCAAACCAACATACCTATATTTAAAATAGCAGTTAACCAAACACCAGTAATATCAATAGTCCAAAAACTAACTCGTCCAAGTATCCATAAAATCATTACATATTTTAATCTCTTACCTACAAATGGTACCATCCCAGGGAAAAGCTCAGGAAGTCCAGTCGTTAAAAATGCCATAACACCAGCAGTTAAAACTCCAAATAACATCTCATAAATATGCCAAGTTAAAGTATCGTTCATAAATGGTATAGAAATTGCACCACTCCAAACTAATCCCCATAAAATCATAGAGATTATCATATAAGGAGCCATCATTAAAAAGATTGGTCTAAATCCGTACGCTAAATATGTAGGTATATCTTTCTCATCCGGATAATATAGATAATGGTTTGTTGCGTGTAGAATTTGTTCTTCTTGTTTAGTTTCATTAGCCATTATTTTAACTCCAATTCAAAAGTACTAATTATAGTTTTATCTTGTAATATTTTTGCCGTTTCTTGATATACAAATTTATCATCTCTTTTATCTTGTTCCAAATCGTAATTAAACTCTTTTATTACATGTCCAGGGTCTGCTTCAAGGAGAAGTATTTTATCGCTTAACCTAATTGCTTCCATCAAATCATGAGTAATAAATAAAATTGTTAAACCCTGTTCTTGTACCATCTCAATTAAATGTGTTTGAAGTTCTCTTTTTAAACCAATATCAAGTGCTGAAAATGGCTCATCAAGAAAAAGTAATGATGGATTAACCACTAAAGCCCTAGCAAAAGAAACTCTTTGTTTCATACCACCACTTAAGTCTTTTGGAAATTTATCAAAATCTTCCTCTTCAAGTCCAAATTTAATAGCAATCTCTCTTGATTTTTGATCTGCAAGATTTTTTTTCCAACCTTTAGCAATTAGCCCTATAGAGATATTATCAATCACATTTTTCCAAGGAAGAAGTCTTGCTTCTTGAAATGCAAAAGATGAACTAATAAAACTATTTTCTACACTTCCTTCTTCCACGTCAAGCAAATTAGCACAAAGATGCATTAAAGTAGTCTTCCCTCCACCTGAAGGACCTACAACTGATAATACCTGCCCCTTTTCAACAATAAAATTAATATCTCTTAAAATCTCAGTAAATCCAAAATGATGATTTAAATTTTGTACTTTTAGTGTCTCCATAATTCAACCTCTCTTTTAATAGGCTCTAAAATAATATATTCTATAAACATTAAAGATCCAATCATAATTACAACTAATGCAAGTGCTGTTGGAGTATCAAGCTGACTTCTTGAGATTGCCAAAGATGCTCCTATCCCATTTGATGTTGCAAGTAATTCAGCCATAACTACAATTTTCCAAGCCATTCCAAGTCCACTTACCCATGCAGGAAATATATAAGAAAAAATATGAGGAAAATAAACATCTATCAATTTCATATGCCAAGGTAATTTAAAACTATCTGCCATCTGCTTTAAATCATCTTCCAAAGTCCTTGTCCCTTGTAATGCACCTACAAATACAATGGGAAAAGATGCTACAACTACTGTAAATATTACAGTTTCGTTACCCATACCAAACCAAATCATAGCTAGTACAATCCATGCAATTGGAGGCATTCCTACTAAAATTGTAACTATTGGACGACTCATCATAGATGCAGTTGCAAAAAATCCAGCTAAAAGTCCAAGAGCTGTTCCTAACACTAAAGAGATTCCAAATCCCATACCAGCTCTATATAAAGTAACATTTATCTCTTCCCAAACCATATCATCTTGAAGCATTAATGATAATGTCTTAAATGTTTCAAGAGGTGATGGCAAAACAAGATTTCCATAAACCTGATTTCCAACATCCCAACAAGCTATAAAAAGTAATATAGAAGCTATTGATCCCCATCCACTCCATAGATACGCTGGGAAATCTTTTAGTATCTTCAGTATAAAATTCATTTTATATTTTCCTTAGTAGTAAAATTCATCATGTGGCAATTTTCCACCTATTGATTTTGGATTATTTTTCTTTAAAATATTCATAAAAAATTCTAAATCTTTTTGTGAGTTTTTAGCATTAACAACATCTAATTTTACATATTTTATAGAATCTTCAACACCTTTTGCATCAAGCATTTTAATATACTTAACAGCTAATTCTCCGGCTTCTTTAGGATTATTTTTATACCAAATCATTGATTTTTGATATTCTTCATTAAATCTTTTTATAAGATATTTGTTTTTTATATTATCTCCAACTACCGCCATACCTGCAACTGGAATCTTAGCTTCAACTTTAAAAGTTTCACCCCATTCATCTTTGATCATATTTGTTCTATATAGATCTGGGGCTACAAGCTTTAAAGGAAATGATCCAGTTTTTCGTAATGCTATTGATGTTGCAGGTTCTGCTAAAAATGCATGATCAACTCTTCTCATAATCAACATTTGCATTGCATCTATTGGACTATTTAAATACCTAAGTTTGAAATCTCTTTTTGGATTTAATCCTTGAGCTTTTACTATCTCTTCAAATATAATATCTGGCATATCAGCACGAAATGGCATTGCTATTTCACATCCAACAAAATCTTTTAAAGTTTTTTTACTTTTATCTCTTGTTAAAATTCCAAGTATTCCCCATACTGATACATTTAACAATTTTATATCTACACCTTTATTATGTAAATTAGCTGCCACATTTGTAGGTACTGCTATAAAATCTGCTCCACCTCTTAATGTAAAAGCTCTAAGTTCATCTGGACTTTTCCATAGTCTAAACTTAATGTCTTTTGCTACATCTTTTAAAGCACCAGTTTCTATCATATTTAAAAGAGGATGACTTACAGATGCCATTGGTCCACTTAAAGTTAACGTATCTAATTTTTTAAATCCATTTGCATTTAGACTTAAAATAAACACTAATAATATTGGAATTAATTTATACATGTTTCTCCTTATTGATTTTGATAATAATTATTATAATATTATCTTAAGGAAAAAGAAATTCTCTTGATCTATATCAATTTTAATAACTATTATCAATATATAGATGATTTATAGTTTATTAGATATTATTTAGCTAAAGTTCTAATACTATTAAAAAATATAATCTGGAGATAAAAAAGGAAATATAAAATTAGCAAGTGAACATTATTTAAAAGTATGTAAGGATGGAGATCCATTTTCTTGTATTTAACTTGGAAAGTTATATGCTAGTGGCAAGGGTATAAAACTAAAAAGCAAAAGGTGCATTTGGTATTGCTTGTACTTATGGACATGAACAAGCTCGTACAATGTACATAAAATTATATAGTCAAATAGATCTACACATAATTCAAAAATAGATATCTATTTATACTAGCAAACTATTATTGCTAGTATTTAAATAAAAACAACCCTAAACAAACTATCATTAAAGCTCCAAATATTTCAAAATAAAAACCTTTTGTTTCTATCATATTTGTAGCTTTTTTTCTAAATAATACTGTAAGTATTCCAGCTAATGATATAGTAAGTCCCATACCAATACTCATAAAAATTGCAGCCATTATACCTAATGTAAAATGACCTAGCATAATACAAAATAGCACAATTGTCATAACTCCAGGACAAGGTATAACTCCTATACTAAAAGCTAGTGCAAGTTTTGATTTATTTTCACTGTTAGTAAATTCTTGTTCTTTATCATTTTTATCTTTTATGGCTTTATATAGTAAATACAGTCCAATGGTTATAATCATTACTGCTGATATATCCATAGCTATTACTGATATTTCATTAAAATTCTTTCGAAACATTTTATTTACTATAAAATATATTCCAAAAGTTACAAGTAATGCAGAAATGGCATGTATAAAAGATATCATATATCCTATTTTAAAGGCATTCTTGTAGTCTTTTGTTTTATTATTTATAAAATAAAAACTTACTAATGCTTTCCCATGACCAGGACCAGCTGCATGAACTACCCCATATAAAAAAGCAATAGATACAATAATAAGAGATGTTGTTAGATAATTTGTATCATCAAGTTGTCTAATCGAACTTGATATAAATTTATTAATTTCATACTGTAATAAAACTAATTGTTTCAACAATTGATTATATATTTCCACTATTTTAATTCCAATCTATACCCAAAATAAAAATCATTATCCAAATCAATAATTTTAGCTTGTGCACCAATTATTTCTATAAACTCTTTTTTTAAAACCATTGCTACAAAAAAATCTTCATCACCAAAATCAAACTTGACATCTTTTATGTTATATTTTTCTTGAATATCAAAATAATAACATATTCTATTTTCTTCAATAGTAGCTTTGAAGTTTGTAGTTTTAGGAAAAAATTGTATTTTATCATTTAGTCTTATGTTTGTATAAAAGTTATAATCTTTTAAAGGAGCAAAATAATTATCAAGTATATATATATTCTCATCTTCATCTATTTTATTATTACTATTTTGATCAAACTCCATAATTAACATTGATGATGTCATTTCATCTAAAACCCATTTAAAGTTTATCTTGTTTGTTTGATTATTTTTTACCTCAATAGTTGGATAAATTTCTATAAATGTATGTGGGTGTGCAAAAAGATTTATTACATATAATAGTATCATTAAAGGTATTTTTTTAATCATTAAAATAGTTTACTCTCATTCTTAGTCATAATCATATTATAACTAAAGAATTTAAAAATAAAATACCTTAAAAAATTAAAATCTATAGAGCACATTTTCTGGGGATAACGAAGAATATTGATAGTGGAGTATTCTCTCTCCTTAAAAGGTTAACTAAAATATATCCTGGAATACTAGAAAATATGAAGATTAAAATTAGCCTCCCATATTTTTCGTTAAGTCTTTATTTACAATAGAAGTATAACTGTAAATTATGGACTAATTGTAAATTTATCCCCCATTTAAAACACATAAAACTGTTGTTCTGCTTGTTTTAAGCTCACGTGTTATTTTTGATATATTGATTTCCCCATTTTCATTATAGTACTCTTCATCATCTAACATTTTTAATATAGTTTCTTTTTTATCAAGTATATCTTGCGGTGTTTGTCTCTTTTGAAAAGTTAAATCTTCCTCATTCATTGTTTTAAGTGCATCCAGATCTCTTTTGATTGTTGCTAATGTAACTTTTAATTCTTCTGCTAATTCTTTTGGATCTTCAACACCTCGTAAAATTAAATTTTTCAAAGCTATCCTTCTTGTTTTAATTTTACGACGACGATGATAAGAAATCTTCATTATTATTTATCTCCATTTCTTACATTTCAGACTGATTTATTTTAATTTTAACATAAAAATCTTTTTTGGTATATTTAATATATAAATGAAAGTGTGTTTTGCTATTATATGAAAAATAAATCTTATAATTTAAAAAAGGAATTTTAAACATTATGCAAAATACAATTGAATTAATAGAAAAAATAATAAATGAAGAAACTATAATAAAAGCAACTTTTAGTGGAATAAGAAAAAAAAGTGAAAAAACTTTTAATAAAGTTACTATAAAAAAAGTAATCATTCAAAATGAAGAAAAACATCAATTCGAATATTTTTATGATAAAAATGTAGAACATAAAAATTTAAATAATAATGATTCAATAGCTGAGATGTGCAAATTACTTGAAACATATTTTAAACAAGCTGTTATCAACACCATAGATTCTGACTATCAAATATTAATCAGTAAAAAAGGGAAAGCCAAAATACTTAAAAAAGCTGCTACGCGTAAGTTTGAAGAGGCATCTCATAATAGAAAGAAAAAATATATCCTAAATGAAGGAGAATTAACACCATTTTTAATAGAACTAGGAATTATGTCAGCACAAGGGAAAATTGTAAATTCAAAATATGATAAATTTAAACAAATAAATCGTTATTTGGAGCTGGTATCTGATTGTATTCCTTATTTAGATAAAAATAAAACTATTAGAATTATTGATTTTGGATGTGGAAAAGCATACCTTACTTTTGCCCTTTATGATTACCTAGTATTAAAAATGGGTTATAATGTTGAAATTGTTGGCTTAGATCTAAAAGAAAATGTTATCAAATTTTGTTCTGATTTAGCACAAAAATTAAATTACGATGATCTAAGATTTGAACAAGGAGATATTAAAGGATTTAATCAATTTACTAATGTAGATATGGTTATCTCTTTACATGCATGTAATACTGCTACTGACGAAGCATTAGCAAAAGCAGTTAACTGGGGAGCTCAAGTTATTTTAGCAGTGCCATGCTGCCAACATGAATTCTTAAAGAAAATAAAAAATGAAAAAATGATTCCTATGATGAAATACGGAATTATAAAAGAAAAACTAGCCTCTTTACTTACAGATAGTGTAAGAGCGAATGTACTAGAAATTATGGGTTATCGTACACAGGTACTTGAATTTATAGACATGGAACATACTCCAAAAAATATTATGATTAGAGCTTTCTTTGATAAAACACCAAATACAAAAAAAGTTGTTAACCAATATAAACAGTTTAAGAATGAATGGCAAATTTCTCCTTATATAGAAGAAGCTTTTGGGAAAAAACTAACAGACAAACTAAATTAGTAAAGGAATTGGATCATATTTTAAGCACTTTATCTCTATAATAATACCTATAATATTCAATTTAGGACTGTAATACAAATGATTTTAATGATAGATAACTATGATAGCTTTACTTATAATATTGTTCAATACTGCTTAGAACTTGGAGCAGATTTAAAAGTAATTAGAAACGATGAAATGTCTATTGAAGAAATAGAAGCATTAAATCCTGAAAAAATCATATTATCTCCTGGTCCAGCTACTCCAGATGATGCAGGAGTAACTCTTGATGTAATAAGACACTTTCAAGATAAACTACCTATATTTGGAATATGCCTAGGTCATCAATCAATTGCACAATGCTTTGGTGCAGATGTAATAAGAGCACCTAAAATGATGCATGGAAAAACATCAAAAGTTGAAGTAATCAAAGATAATCAATTATTTAAAGATCTTCCAAAGCAATTTACACAAACTAGATATCACTCCTTAACAGTAGACAAAAATACAATACCAGATACAATAGAAGCAACATCAGTTTCACTTGATGATCAAGAAATAATGTCATTAAAAGTAAAAGATAAAGAGATATATGGTGTTCAATTTCATCCTGAGTCTATAATGAGTGAATATGGACATGAAATTATAAATAACTTTTTAAAAATATGAGTTTATTAAATAGGGATAACTATAGCTTTGTTAGCCTACTTTTATTCTCAGCCCTAATTCTATTTACAGTAGCAAATACCTTAGATATAAGTTATGTAGAATCAATTAATTATTTTTCAAATTTTAATGAACTTACTTTTTTAACACATGCTGCAACTTTTTTATTTGGAGAATCAAATATTTCTATTAGATCTCCTTTTATTATTAGTTATTTATTTAGTATTATATTATTTTATCAAATATCAAAAAATTATATCAAACATCATAGAGATCAATTAATCTCTGTATCCATATTTATGGCATTACCTGGAGTTGTAAGTGCTTCATTACTTATCAATACCTCAATATTGGTAATATTCTTAATTCTTCTTTATATTTATATCTATAATAAAACAAATCAGCACTCATATTTTTTGCTTACTTTATTTTTATTTATAGATAATTCGTTTGCCATTCTTTTTATATCACTATTTTTTTATTCATTAAAACAAAAAGACAATAAGCTATTAGTTTTATCACTCATTTTATTTGGTATCTCTATGCAAGTATATGGATTTGACAGTGGAGGAAAACCAAAGGGATATTTTATTGAGACAATCGCTATATACGCATCAGTATTTTCTCCATTAATATTCTTCTATTTTATATACTCCTTATATAGAACAGCTATAAAAGGTGAATTAGATTTACTTTGGTACATAGCATCTACTACACTTATTTTTTCTTTTTTACTATCCTTTAGGCAGAGTTTAGATATTGAAGAGTTTGCCCCATATATAGTAATTGCAATTCCAATTATGGTAAAAACATTTCTAAATTCATATAGAGTTAGACTTCCACAGTTTAGAACTAAGCATAAAATTGGAATCAATATTGCACTTGCTGTTCTACTAATAAATACATCTATTATGTTGTTTAATAAACCATTGTATTTGTATTTAGATAATCCAAGTAAACATTTTGCTTATAAACATCATTTTGCCAAAGACATTGCAAATGAATTGAAAAAAAATAATATATATGTAATTACTACAAATAGTAAATCTCTACAAAAAAGATTAAGATTTTATGGCATACTACCAGGTGGTTCAAAAATGTTATATACTTACAAGCCAAAAAATTACGATAAAATATTAAATATCAAATACCTAAATAAATCTATCTTAACTCTATACCTCTCTTAATCAAATATAAAGTAATATTTTTATACAATCGCTAACTAAAATTTATGAAAGGAGTTCTAACAATGCCAAAAATGAAATCTGTTAGCGGTGCTAAGAAAAGATTTAAAGTTAAAAAGAATGGTCAAATTAAAAGAGGAAGTGCTTTTAGAAGCCACATTTTAACTAAAATGACGACAAAAAGAAAAAGAAATCTTAGAAGCCAAAAAACTGTAGATGCTACAAATGCACCGTCAGTTAAAAGAATGCTTTGTCAAGCATAATAATATTTTAAAATATTATTTAGTTTGAAAATATAGTCCCTCCGTTTAATTACGGTCAAGATCAATAAAATTAACTTGTTAATTTATATTGACACCAACTTATGAATAGTAAGTATTAGGTAAAGTAAGGAAAGAATATGCCAAGAGTAAAAACAGGTGTAGTAAGAAGAAGAAGACATAAGAAAATGCTTAAAATGGCTAAAGGTTTCTACAGTGGTAGAAGAAAGCATTTTAGAAAAGCAAAAGAACAAGTTGAACATTCTTTAGTATACGCATACAGAGATAGAAGACAGAAAAAAAGAGACTTTAGAAGACTTTGGATTGTTAGAATTAATGCTGCTTGTAGATTAAATGGTACTACGTACTCAAGATTTATGAACGGATTAAAAGTTGCAGAAATTGCACTAGATAGAAAAATATTAGCTGATATGGCTATGAATGATGCTGCTGCTTTTACAGCTGTAGTAGATGCTTCTAAAGCTGCAATTAAATAATTGTAAAACTTTAATTAGCTACAAAAAAAGGGTCAGACAAAATTGTCTGACCCTTTTTTAATTAAAATAAATTTATTTAGATTTAGAAAACATCTTTACTACAGATCTTAATAGATATACTACAAGATAAATGATAAGTGTAAATACAAATGGATGAGCAATCCCTGGTACTCCAAATGCTCCACCACTAGACATATTTAATAAATGTTCTACAGGATGATCTATCCACTGTTTAAAGTGCATACCTATCGCTAAAAATAAAAATATCCCAATATATATATTTAATTCTTTTTTCATAATTATATCCTTTTATAATATTGTTATTATATATAAAAGGCAATAAAAAAGCCCTAAACCTTTTGGTTTAGGGCTTTGAATAGTAGATATAAAATCTTTAACTATTATGCTTTTCCAGCTAACATTCCGTAAACTGTCATAGGCTTTAATAGGTAGAACTTTAATAACCACCAAATATATCTTTCTTGAGTTGGGTCAAGAAGTGTAGTCATAGCAGCATTTGTACCAGAACCTAATTTCTTAGAAGCCCAGTTAAATTCAGCTAACATAACTGTACCAATTGAAGTAATTAATGGACATACTGTGTATCCAGCATATTTTGCATTAGTTGCAGGAATTGATCCACTTTCTAACATAGAAATTACATTGTTTACAACAACTTTATATTGTTTTCTAGCAGAACCACCAGTTTTACCCATTGGAACAGCAGCAATATCACCTAAAGCAAATACATTAGGGAATTTAACATGCTGCATTGTTTCTTTATTTACTGGAATCCAACCTTTTGCAGATCCAACTTCTGATTTTCCAAGCTCATCTGGAGCTTTCATTGGTGGAGTTACATGAAGGAAATCAAAGTTAGTTTCAACTTTCTTATGAGTAGTAATAGTTGCATATTCTTCTAAATCTTCATCCCATGCACCTTTAGCTTTACCATGGTTATCAAATATAGCAGTACCGTTATTAACTTCTACTAAATTATGCTTGTAAGACCAGTTAAATCCTTCTCTTTCAAATTGTTTAACAATTGCAGTGTGGTAATCTTTAATTCCGAACATTCCACCACCATTTGGATAGAAATGTAAATCAGCATTGTCTCTAGCTCCTGCTTCTTTTAATCTAGCATTTGTAAGGTACATAATTTTCTTTGGTGCACCACCACATTTAATTGGAGTATTAGGGTGAGTAAATACACCTTTAACTTTTTTACCAGATTTAGCTGCAGCAATAAATTTTTGCATGTTAGCCCATGTAGCTTCAGAACCATCTGCAGAATAAATAGATGAAACACCTTTAGCATTTAGTTCTGAAACTAATGCTCTGTTATCTCCAGAAGAATATGCTTCACCAGCACCTTCAAGACCTTTAATAGCAGCATAGTTTAATTTAACACCAGCAGCAATTACCATCATGTCATATTTAACTTCAGTACCTTTATCAGTAGTTACAGTATTATTTTTTGCATCAAATTTAACTGCTTTTTCTTTAATAATCTTTACATCAGAAGGAACAAAATCATCTCTTTTGTATAAAATCTCAGACTTATCCCATAGTCCAGCACCAACTAAAGTTTGACCTGGTTGGTAAGAACAAGAAGCAGCTTCTGGCTCAATTACTGTAATTTGTACATCAGAAGCAGAACTTCTTAATCTTGCAGCTGTAGACATACCAGCTAAACCACCACCAATAATTAATACGTGCCCTTTTGCACCACTAGCTTTTAATTCAGATGCAGCTTCTGCTTCAGTTCCACCAACCATAAATGCAGCACCACTAAGTCCCATCATTTTCATCGCGTCTCTTCTTGAGATACCTTGGTCTTTTAAGATTGCATCTAACTGTGCAAGATCTTGTTTAAGATTTCTATTTTCCATTTTATTCCTTTTTGTATGTAAGTTTATAACAACTGCTTGTAGATTATCACAGACTAAGTAACACAAAGCTTAACTGTAACTTAGTTTATTTTATATTATCAATAAGCAAAGATTATATTAATTTTGCTTTCTGATATTCATTGGGAGTATTAATATTTATAAACTGATCTTCATCATCAAATTCTTTATACTTTGTTTGTGAATTTTTAACTAAAAAATTAATTTTATGCATTTTTTCTTCTATATAAATATCTATTTTATGGGATAAATTACTTTTAAATATACCACATAAATTATGTGTCCTATTTTTTGAACAAGCTATAGTAATATCATTATTATCAGATTCTAATAGAAGATCTTCTATTGTTTCTTTTAAAATCAATGGTGTATCTACAGTTATTATAAATATTTTTTGATTCTTAAATTTTTTTAAAATTGATTGAAGTGCTACCATAGGTGACGATACATCTTTGACATCATAAATAATTTGATCTTTATTATTTAAAAAATCAAACTTATCTATTTTAGAAGAGATATATACTTTTGAAAATATTTTTGAAAGTTTTTTATATTGATATTCAATAAGAGTAGAATATTCTCCAAATGGCAGAAGAGATTTATCCTCTCCCATTCTACTTGATTTACCACCTGATAAAATAACACATGGTATATCAATCATTTAAATATACTATAAAGAGGCTGGATCTGTAATATATCCAGAAATTCCAGATGCAGCAGCAACGGCACTATTAGATAAATAAACTTTAGAAGTTCTACTTCCCATTCTACCTACGAAATTTCTGTTTGTTGTAGAGATACAAACCTCATCATCACCTAAGATTCCCATATAACCACCTAAGCAGGCTCCACAAGTAGGATTTGATACAACAGCACCAGCATCTACTAATTTATCTATATAACCTAGTTTTGTAGCTTCTCTTAAAATCATTTGTGTACCTGGAGTTACAATCATTCTAACATGTGAAGCTAGTTTTTTACCATCTAATATTTCTGAAGCAATTTTTAAATCACTTAATCTTCCATTTGTACAAGAACCTACAAATACTTGATCAACTTTTATATTATCAGCTACTGCTTGACTCATAGGATGACCATTTTCTGGTAAGAATGGATATGCAATTACAGGTTCTAAGCTAGCAACATCAATTTCTAAAATTTGACAGTAAGTAGCATCTTCATCACTAAAATGAATTTTTGGTTCAGCTCGTAAACTTCCATTTGCTTCTATTCTTTCATCTAAAAACTTTTGCGTTGTTTCATCATATGCAACAATACCATTTTTAGCCCCTGCTTCAATAGCCATATTACAAAGTGCAAATCTATCATCCATAGTTAAATATTCAATTGTATCACCAGTAAATTCTAAAGTCTTATATAATGCACCATCAACACCAATCATTCTAATAATCTCTAAAATTAAATCTTTTCCAGTTACAAACTCACCAGGTTTTCCACTAAATACAACTTTAATAGATTCAGGAACTTTAAACCAATTTCCACCAGTAACCATAGCAAATGCTAAATCCGTAGATCCCATACCAGTTGAAAATGCACCTACTGCTCCATGTGTACATGTATGTGAATCTGCACCAATAATTACATCACCGGGAATTACTAACCCTTTTTCTGGTAAAAGTGCATGTTCAATTCCCATGTCTTTTTCATCAAAAAAATGCTTTAAATTATGTTTAGATGCAAAGTCTCTAGAAATTCTAGCTTGATTTGCAGATGCAATATCCTTTGCTGGAATAAAGTGATCAAGTACTATACTAAACCCATCTGGATTAGCAAGCTTTGTAGCTCCACTTTCTTCAAATGCTTTAATTGAAATTGGTGTAGTAATATCATTACCAATTACCATATCAATAGGACTTCTTACTATCTGTCCTGCATAAACTTCTTCACCTACATGTTCACTAAAAATTTTTTCTGTTATTGTTTGACCCATCAAAACTGTCCTATTTAATTAATTTAATCTATTAATCTATCGAGTATAAATCTCTCTAGATCTTTTTTTGGTATATCTTGCTCTATTGATTCATTATATATTTTACAAACTGCATTCTTATTCTTAGAGTAATCAAAATGTGGGAAATGTAATTTCCATGCATCTTGAATTCTTTTTAAAGAAATTTCATCATACAACCACTCTTTAAACATTCCCATAAATGCAAATAAAATTGCAGTAAAAAGAACTGCCATTATTATAGATAAATGACAATCTGCACCAGCAAATACAGCATGAATAACAAAAGCTAAAGGAATAATGAAAATATGCGCAATAGCTAAGAATACTAAGTATGCTCTTCCTAATCTTAGTCTAAATCCAAGATTAATACCTTTTAAATGCATGCCATCGTTAAATTGTTTATTAGCTGTCATAAGCTCATGAAACAATACTGGTTGTACTGATATATTAAAAACATAATTAATAATTTTTTCTTTTATATCTTGAAACATAATCATCCCACCTTTATATATTGCAACATTATACTAAATAATTCTTTTTATACCACTTACTAAAAAGCCATAGAGCGTAAAGGTGTTGTTTAAACTTATTTTTTACCCCTTGATTATAAATGAACAAAACATACTCTTCATTGAAAAAGCCTGTTTGATTATTCACTTCTAAAATTATTTTTAATATATCATCTTTATATTCATCAAGTAACCATTCGTTAAATGGGCTATTAAAACCTTTTTTTGTTCTATTGATAATTTCATTTGGAATATATTTGGAAGCTACTTTTTTTAATAAATATTTATTTGTGTTTCCTACTTTCAAATCACTTTTAATAGAAAAAGCAGTATCAACTAATCTAAAATCCAAAAATGGGTTTCTTGTTTCAACACTATTTGCCATAGTCATCTTATCTACTTTTGATAATAGTGCTTCTCCTAACCAAATTTTCGTATCTATAAAACTCATCCAATCTACTGGATCTTTTTTAGCTTTTTCACTTTTAAATGTAGGAAGTTTTTTAAATAATTTTTTCTTTTGGGCTTGAGTGTATATCTCTCCAAAACTATTATAAATATTTTCACCCTTTACTACACGACGAAGATATTCACTCTCTTTTGTTTGTGTTTGTAAAGCCCCTACAATATCATCTAAAAATCCATTTTGTTCAGAATCTAAAGAATCTTTAAATTTATAATATTTTAAAAATTTTGCATAATTGTCATATCCTAAAAATAGTTCATCACTTCCTTCTCCACTAAATACAGTTTTGATACCACTTGAATTTATCTCTTTACTTAATAAATATAATGGTATTGCTGCTGGATCAGCATGAGGTTCTTCAAGATTTTCTAATACCTCATCAAGAGATCTTATATAATCTTTTTGATTTATTACTAAGGGATGATGATCACTTTTGATATGATCTGCTACAGTTTTAGCATATGATAATTCACTATATTGATTATGTGTTTCATATCCTACTGAAAATGTTTGTATTTTTTTACCACTTATTTGAGTATAAAGTGAAGATATTAAAGAGCTATCAATTCCACCACTTAAGAGTGACCCTACTTCAACATCGGATACTAATCTTTGCTCTACACTTTTTATTAAAGTATTTTCAATCTCTTTTAATGCAGTTTCTTCATCTACAATTTTTTTATATGTATTTATTTTATAATACTTTTTAGTACTCAAAATATTATTTTCAAGTATCATGCAACTAGCTGCATCTAATTTAAAAATATTTGTATAAAATGTATTTGGAGCTAGGGGTACAAAATATTGCATATATTGAGAAAGTGCTACTTTATTCATTTTTGGAGTAAATCCTAAAATATTAATAATAGGCTTTATCATACTAGAAAATATAAATTGTCCATCTTGATAGTAATAATATAATGGTTTTTTACCATACCTATCTCGAGCTAGAAAAAATTTATCTTTTTTAATATCATAAATACAAAAGCTAAAAGCACCATTTAGCTTTTTTAAAAAATCTGTATCATACTTTTGATATAATCTTATTAATACTTCTGTATCACTTTTAGTTTTACATTCTAAATTTTCTTCTTCAATTAATTCTTTATAATTATATATCTCACCATTAAATACAATTAATATGTCATCAAAAAGCATTGGTTGATTAGCTTCATCATTAAGATCAATAATACTTAATCGTGTATGTCCAAAATGATTTTGCCTAATTATCTTTGTGTCCATAAAATCTGGACCACGGTTATTCATGATTTTTGTAGCTTCTAAAAAGTCATACTCTGGATTAAAATTTGTTCCAACAATTCCACACATATTAATTTCCTATAGGTCCTAAAAAATATTTTATTACTTCTAAATCAAAATACAATACAAATAAAAATACTATTGTTGATACAAAGACAGCTGCTGTAACATCATATGGTTTACATTCATAAAGTGCTGCTATATTTACATTGTTAACAGCTAGAGGTACAAGTAGTGAAAGCATAAGTACTGATGCGACATAAGAATCAAGTGAACTATTTATAATCACAACTAATCCAATTAATGGCAACAGTATTAATTTCACAAAAGTTATAGTAAAGCTCAATTTATAATTATGTGATTTTATTTTTGTACCACTTAAATAAATACCAAAAATCATAAGCTGTAATACGATTGTTGCGTATGCACCCATTTGAAGCATTTGATTAATTTCTTTACTAATAGGTAAATTAAAATAATTATAAATTAAAGCAACAATTGCAAACCATAAAATTGGTATTTTAATCATTGAATTTATTGACTGTCTAAAACTAAACATATCTTTAGCATAAAAATAAATTCCTACTGTGTATATGAAAAATATATTTGCAATATTTACTATACTTGTATACGGTACACTTTGCTCTCCAAAAAGTGCGATTCCAAGAGGAATACCAAGATTTCCAGTATTTCCAATAAGTGATGCTGCAATAAAAATTGATCTTTCTTTAGAGTCTTGAAATATTTTTGGAGTTATTAATACCAAAAGAATCAAAGTAATAGTTATGATTATTACATATAAAAAAGGTGAATAAATTAAATTAAAATTAAAAGGAGCTCTAGTTAAACCCCAAAATGTAAGAATTGGTTGTAAAAAATATATAGATATTAATATTAATGTTTTTTCATTTATTTCATCTTTAAATACTTTTTTTGCTACAAATCCAAGAAAAATAAAAAGATAAATTGATAGTATTGATATAAGTGCTTCCATTGTGTTGATTGTAGCTAAGTTGGTTTGAAGTTTTGTTTAAGAAATTTTAAGTATAATCCGTTTCTGCTTTTATTTGAAAGTAAGATTAATATACCTATCAAGGAGGTCATTATGGCTTTAGATTTGGACGTAAAAACAGCGATTATCGCTAAATTCCAAAGAGACGAAAAAGATACAGGTTCTGCAGAAGTACAAATTGCAGTACTAACTAAACAAATTTCAGTATTAACTGATCACTTAAAATCAAACCACAAAGATCACTCTTCAAGACTTGGTCTTTTAAAGATGGTTGGTAAAAGAAAAAGACTTCTTAAGTACTTAAGAAGAACTGATTACACTAAATTCCAAACAGTTGTTGCTGATTTAGGTATTAGAGCTAAATAAGTTCTTAACTTACCAATAAAAAGCCTCGGTCATTTATGACTGAGGCTTTTTTATTGCTTAAAAATATTTCCTGAATTTATATATCATAAAAATGACAAGTTATTTAGCTATAATGAGGAAATATTAACACAAAGATTAACACATGAACGATAATTTATCTATAATAATTTTAGCTGCAGGTAAGGGAAGTAGAATGAAGTCTACAACACCTAAGGTATTACACAAAATATCTGGATTTGAAATGCTTTACTATTCTATAAAAGAAGCAAAAAAGCTAAGTGATGATATTCATGTGGTTTTATACCATCAAGCATCTAGAGTACAAAAAGCTATGGATAAATACTTTACAGATATAAATTATACTATTCAAGATCATGAAAATTATCCAGGTACTGGTGGTGCAGTGATGAATATAAATTTAAAACATGAAAATACTCTTGTATTAAATGGTGATATGCCACTTATTCAAAGTAGTGAATTAGAAAAGTTTAACACAAATGACAATAGTGCAATAGTTATGTCTGTACTACAACTTGATGATGCTACAGGATATGGTAGAGTTATAGTAGAAAACAACAGCGTAGTAAAAATTGTAGAACAAAAAGATTGTAATGATGAAGAGCTAAAAGTAACTACAGCAAATGCAGGTATCTATAGTTTTAATACGAAGTTTTTAAATGATAATCTTCCAAAACTATCAAATGATAATGCTCAAGAAGAATATTATATTACAGATTTAGTAGAATTTGCAATTGAAGCAAATGAAACTGTTACTCCTCTAATAGTAGATGAAGAAAATTTCAAAGGTGTAAATTCTAAATTTGATCTAGCTACTGCAGAAGTTATTCATCAAAATAGAATCAAAAAAGAGTTTATGTCAAATGGTGTAATTATGAGAATGCCTGATACTATTTTCATTGATAGTTCTGTACAAATAGAAGGTGAATCTATCATAGAAAATAATGTAACTCTTTTGGGTAATACACAAATCATAAACTCTCATGTCAAAACTGGATCAGTAGTTGAAGACTCTACTTTAGAAGATTCAGATATTGGACCAATTGCAAGAATTAGACCAAAATCTATATTAAAAGATACTCATATTGGTAACTTTGTAGAAGTTAAAAAATCCAACCTAAATGGTGTAAAAGCTGGACATTTATCGTATTTAGGTGATAGTGATATTGATACTGGCACAAATATAGGTGCTGGAACTATTACATGTAACTATGATGGTAAAAATAAATTTAAAACTATTATTGGGAAAAATGTATTTATTGGAAGTAATACAAAATTAATTGCACCAATTACACTTGAAGATAATTGTATGACAGCAGCAGGTAGTACACTATCAAAAAATGTTAAAAGTGGTCAATTAGCAATTACAAGAACAAAAGTTAGAATAATTAAAGATTATTTTTATAAATTCTTTGGAAAGAAGTAATTATGAATTTATTAGAAAATAAAAATATACTTGTAGCAGTTACTGGAAGTATAGCCGTTTATAAAACACTTGAACTAATAAGACTTTATAAAAAAGCTGGTGCTAATGTAAAGGTAATCATGACTTCTAGTTCCAAAAAATTCATATCTCCTTTAACATTTGAAACAATATCTCAAAATACAATTTTAGATGATACAAATGAAGATTGGAGTACGGATACTATCAATAACCATATTGCCATTGGAAAATGGGCAAATCTTTTTGTATTAGCTCCAGCAACAGCAAATACAATTAATAAATTAAGTAATGGTATTGCTGATAATATTTTACTTCAAGTAGCTCTAGCATATCCAGGTATTAAACTTTTATGTCCTGCCGCAAATACTAATATGATGCATAATCCACTAACAAAAGCTTCTTTAAAAATGCTAAAGCTTTGTAACTTTAAAATGATTGATACAACAACAAAAGAACTTGCTTGTAAAGATATAGGTGATGGAGCAATGGCTGAGGTTGAAAATATATTTCATACAAGTTGCCAAGAGCTTCTACAAGACAAATACTGGAAAGATAGAAAAGTTGTATTAAATGGTGGTGGAACAATTGAAAAAATTGATGATATAAGATATTTAAGTAATTTTTCTTCTGGAAAAATGGCTAACTCTCTTGCAACAGCATTATATTATAAAGGTGCCGATGTATGCTTAGTTACTACTAAGCATACAGAGAATATCCCATCTGAAATTCATACTATTAAAGTTCAAAGTGCAACAGAAATGCTTGATTTTGTAAATGATGCAATATCTATTGCAAAAAAAGGAAAACTTAGTTCAGCAACACTAATGGATAATTCAAATATTGAATTAATTAGAAAAACTCCATTTTTCTTTGGGGTAGCTGCAGTAAGTGATTACACTCCAAAATTTCCACAAAATGGAAAAATTAAAAAAGATGATATAGGTGACAACTGGGAATTATCATTAAAAAAGAATACTGATATTTTATCTTCAATTAAAAAAGATGAAATTATTACTATTGGATTTAAAGCAGAGATGGATAAATCAAAAGCTAAAGAAAATGCACAGAATATGTTAGTATCAAAAAATATAGATGCGGTTTGCTTAAATATTTTAGATGATAAAAATAATTTTGGAAGTGATAAAAACAGTATTGAATTATTTACACAAAATAGTACTAAAACTAATTCGTGGAATAATTTAGATAAGTTAACATTATCTTTAAATATATTAAATCAATTGGCTCAAGAATTTCATGACTAATCCTACAAATTCTCCTTCTCATATCGCTATTATAATGGATGGTAATGGCCGATGGGCAAAAGAACGAGGACTAAAAAGAACCGCAGGACATGAAGAAGGTGCTAAAGTAGTAAGAGAAATCACAACTCACTGTAGTGATTTAGGAATTAAATATTTAACACTTTATGCATTTTCTACAGAAAATTGGACTCGACCAAAGATTGAAGTTGAGTTTTTAATGAAACTACTTGAAAGATATTTTAAAAGTGAACTAGCAATATATTTAGAAAATAATGTAAAATTTAAAGCTATTGGAGATTTAAGCAAATTCTCAAAAAAACTTCAAAAAGTTATACAAGATACTCAAGAAAAAACACAACATTGTACTGGTCTTACACAAATTTTAGCATTAAACTATGGAAGTCGTGATGAAATAACTAGAGCTATAAAAAAAGTAAATGAACAAAATCTTGAAATTACAGAAGAAAATATAAATAATAATCTTGATACTGCAGGAATAGATGATGTAGATATTCTTATTCGTACAAGTGGTGAAGTTAGAGTATCAAACTATATGCTATGGCAAATAGCATATGCGGAAATGTTTTTTACAAAGTCATATTGGCCAGAATTTACAAAAATAGAATTAGATGATATTCTAAGTGACTTTAAAAAAAGGGAAAGACGGTTTGGCGGAATTTAGTATTTTTATCGTTGGTTTAATATTTGGTTCATTTTTAAATGTTCTAATATATAGACTACCTCAAAATATATCTCTAATTAACCCTAAAAGGTCATTCTGTCCTAGTTGTAACACCCAGATTAAATGGTATGAAAATATTCCTTTATTATCTTATTCTTTACTAAAAGGCAAATGCTCTAAGTGTAAACAGTTGATACCACCTATCTATCCATTTATTGAAATGCTAACTGGAACTATTACTGTTATTATATATTCAAAACTTGGATTATCTTTTGACTTTATTATTATGGCTATTTTATTTTATGTATTAACAACATTATCTTTTATTGATTTTAAATATAAAGCTGTTCCTGATTATTTACTTATTATAGGACTGCTCATATCAATATTTTATTCAAACTTTTCTTTTATAAATGCATTATTATTTACAGGAGCAATTGTATTACTAGAGCTATTTGTAACTTTTTACATACAAAATATAAAATATAAGATTACACAAGATGAAAATTTATTAACACAAAAATCAATGGGTGATGGAGATATTCCAATCGTAGCTATTATTGGTGGTGTACTAGGAATAAAATTAGGAATTATTGCTATTGTATTAGCAGCATTTTTAGCTATAATACCCGCAATATATAATTTATTGCTTAAAAAAGATATTGAAACACCATTTATTCCTTTTCTTTCTTTAGGTTTGTTTTTCGTCTTTATATTTGACAATCTAATAATTAGGATACTAAATTAATGTTAAAAAAATATCTTTTTAAAAATTTTTCTTCTAGTTTCTTTCCTATATTTTTTACACTTTTCAGTATCACTTCTATTGTATATTTAGTTAAAATAGCATCTTTAACATCTGTAATCCAATTAAATATTTTAGAATTACTTTTGCTTTATATATATACTATTCCAAAAATATTATTTTTTGTATTACCTATATCATATTTTGTAGGTCTAGTAATGACTTTTTCAAAGCTCTCTGGAGAGTATGAATTATTAGTAATATCTAGTTTTGGTAAAAATCCAATATCTATACTAAAATATTTTTTACCACTTACTCTTGTTTTATCTTTTTGTTTATTAGTTATTTCTGAGATTTCCATCCCTAAAGCAAGCTTTCTTAATAGTAAATTTATATATACAAAGAAGAATGAAGCACAATTTAATATCAAAGCTTCACAGTTTGGACAAGAATTTGGGCCATGGTTAATTTTCATAAAAGATGAAACTAAAGATAAAAAACTTATTGATGTTAAACTTCTTAGTAAAGATGGTATAAATAAAAAATTTATCATTGCATCAACTGCTAATATGGAAAATATAAATGGAAATCTTAATTTATCTCTGAACAAAGGTAAAAGTTTTTTAATTAATGATTCTTTAGAGCAAATTAATTATGAAAAAATGATTCTTTTAGATAATAAAGAACAACATTCGTATTCCAATTTTACAAATATTATTGATTATTGGGAAGATTTAACTACAAATAAATCTAAAGCAAAAGATTTTGTTTTTAATATTCTTGTATCTATTTTTCCTCTAATATCACTCTTGTTCATTGTAATTTTTGGTTACTTCAATCCTAGATATGAAAAGAATAAAACAACATTATATTCTTCACTTCTTATCTTATTATTTTTTATATTATCTAAGCAGCTAATTGCTCTTAATCCATTCCTTATTTTAATAGCAATGCCAATTTTTTGGGTTCTTATTTCATATATAATATATACAAAAACAATAAAAAAGAAATACTAATATAAATATGAATATAAAATTTGTTTTTTCCTATGATGGATCAAGATTTAATGGTTCGCAAATGCAGCCAGAAAAAAATACTGTTGCAGACCAATTTTTAAATATATTTAAATGTATGGGAATTGATTCACAGTTAGTTATTAGTGGCCGTACAGATAAAAATGTACATGCTATAAGACAAGTAGCTAACATAGAGCTACCTTACTATTGGTCAGACCTAATTAAGCTTGAAGAGCGTTTAAATAAATATCTTCCAAAATCTATAAAAATACATAATATATCTATAGTTGAAGATAACTTTCATTCAAGATTTTCAGCAAAAAAAAGAGTTTACAGATATGTACTGTCTACTAAAAAGCTAAGTGCATTTGAACAAAGTTATATTTCTTATCATGATAGAATTAATAAAGATAAAATAGATATGGCAATAAAAGAATTTATAGGTATTCATGATTTTGAATTTTATTCAAAAAAAGGCAGTGAACCAATACAAACTATTCGTGAAATTTTTGATGTAAAATTTTATAAATATAAAGATTATTATATATTCAAATTTAAAGGTAGTAGCTTTTTAAGAAGTCAAATTAGGATGATGGTACAAATGCTACTAAATATTTCTGATGGTACATTATCAATTGACAACTTAAAAAATCAATTATTAAAAAAGGAGCAAAAGTTAAAAACTCTTGCTCCTCCTAATGGTCTATATTTAAGTAAAATTATATACTAATTAATATCCACTAATTTGTACATAATAATTAATCATTTCTAATAATGGATCAATAAATATAATTGATGCAACTGTAATCATAACAGAAATACCAATAACAGTTTTAAGTGTTGTATTTACATTACCCATAACAACCATTCTATCATCATCAACAGGATCTTTTAAGAACATATATACAATTAGTTTTAAATAATAGTATACTGCAATTGCAGAGTTTACAGCCATAATTAATGCTAAGATTAAATATCCTGCATTTACTGCTGAACCAATTAAATACATTTTTCCCCAGAATAAAGAAAAAGGTGGTACACCAGCTAATGAAAGCATAAACATACCCATAATAGCTGCGGCAATTGGTGAACTTTTAACTAATCCAGAGAATTTTTCAAATGGATGATCACTATCATTTAATACATCTTTTTTACTTCTATGTACCCATAGCATTGCAAATGAACCAAGATTTGTAAATAAGAATAAAATCCAATATAGGAATAGTGCCGATGTAGCTTGTGTTGTTCCAATTAAAATTGCACCCATTGCAAAACCTGCATGAGAGATAGAAGAATAAGCAAGCATTCTTTTCACATCAGTTTGTACTAATGCAATCATATTAGGAATAGTCATTGTTATTACAACAATTATATATAGTATTGCTTGAACCCATGCATTTTCTACAGCAATAAAAATTTCAAAGAATCTTAATGCAACTATAAATCCAGCAATCTTAGGAACAATTGACATAAATCCAGCTAACGCTGAACTAGAACCATCATATACATCTGGAGCCCAAATATGGAAAGGAACTAAAGATAGCTTAAATCCAAGAGCACCAATCATAAATACAACACCGATTAAAATAATAGGATAATTATCAAAATTAGATGCTACTAGTACTTCACTAATAATTGAAAGTTCAACACTTCCTGTTAGTGCATAGAATATCATAGATCCAAATGCGAAAAATGCTGCTGCTAATGCACCCATAGTAAAGTATTTAATTGCAGCTTCTGTAGATCTAGCTCTATTGTGCATTGCAATAAGAGTATATAATGCCATAGATGATGTTTCAAGACCAACAAAAATTAGAATTAAACTATCACTACTTACCATAAACTGGAATCCAGCTATCATAAACATAAATAATGCAAAATATTCTGGATATCTATATTCATGGAATCTTTTTTGTGAAAGAGCTAATAAAATAAATAATGCTGATGCAACTAAAATAATAATTTGAGATAAAATTGATATACCATCAACATACATCATATCAAAGAATCCTCTAGTACCACCTGTATATCCTACTACTAATCCTAAATCAATCATTAGGAATAATATAGTAAGCATTACATATAAAGATTTATCTAGTTTTTTAGAAAATAAATCAATACATAGTATTATAAGTGCTCCAACAATTGCCACTAGCATTGGCGCTAGTGAAGGTATATTTAAACTTGCAAGGTCTATTGAAATTGGTTCTATCATTATTTTGCCTCCCCAATTGTATTCACTGAAGCAATTTTTTCTTTTGCTTCAGGTGTTATTGCTTTAATATGCATAACTTGAACTAATTGTTTTACAGAATTATTTACAGGATCTAAAATTGGTTTAGGATATACACCTAAATATACTACTAACATTACTAATGGTACTAATGCAGCGACTTCTCTTCCTTTTATATCTTCTAGTTTTTTATTAATTGGATTTGTTATTGGTCCAAAAAAAGTTTTTTTGTAAAGTACTAACATATATACTGCACCAAGTATAATTGTCATACCTGCTGCTACTGTTAAAATTGGAGATACTGCAAAGAATCCAAGTAAACTTAAAAACTCACCAACAAATCCAATAGTTAAAGGTAATCCAACAGATGCCATTAACATAATACCAAATACAACTGCATACATAGGCATCACAGCTGCTAATCCACCAAATTCACTCATCATCTTAGTATGTCGTCTATCATAAATAACACCAACTAACATAAACAGTGCTCCAGATACAATACCATGTGAAATCATTAAAAATAACGATCCTCCGATACCTTCTACATTTAACGCAAAAATACCTAAAATAATAACACCCATATGTGATACTGAAGAATATGCAATTACTTGCTTCATATCTTCTTGTGCATATGCAACCATAGCTGTATATATAATTGCAATTAATGCTAACACACCCATAGGTATCATCATAGCTACCGATGCATCTGGGAATAATGGTAATGAAAATCTAATAAAACCATATGTACCCATTTTAAGAAGTACCGCAGCAAGAATAACAGAACCTATTGTAGGTGCTTGACCATGTGCATATGGAAGCCATGTATGAAATGGTACCATAGGAACTTTGATAGCAAAACCAGCAAAAAATGCTATAAATAGCCACATTTGCATATCAAATGGTAATATTAGCATATTCCAATCCATTAGATTAAAGCTCCATGCTCCTGTAGTTTGACTATATACATATGCTAAATATAACATACCTACTAGCATTACTAGTGATCCTAAGAATGTATATAAGAAAAATTTAATAGATGCATAAATTCTAAGATTACCACCCCATGCTCCAACAATATAAAGCATAGGAACTAATGATAATTCCCAGAATACGTAGAATATCATTGCATCAAGAGCAACAAATACACCAACCATAGTCATCTCTAAGAATAATACAGTAATGATAAGATTTTTAAGATCTCTTTTTTCTGTTAATCCAATTAATGAAATCATTGTCATAAATGTAGTCATAATAATTAAGAATAATGATATACCATCAATTCCAACATTATAGCTTATACCATATTGTGCAATAATAGGCATAAACTCTGTAAATTGCATTCCTGCATTATTACCATCAAACATATACCACATATATGCCGATAATACAAATTCTATTGCCGCTACAGTAATACCATAAACTCTAATAGAATCTTTATCAACAATAAATGCCATTAAGGCAGCTACTGCTGGAAAAAATATTAATATAGATAAAATATGTTCCATCTACCTTCCTTTACTTCAAATTACCTGCAGCTGCAGCTGCTAGTAATAATATAACAACACCAAGTGTCATCCATTTTAATGCTTTAGATAAATTACCTGTTTGCATTGCTCTTGATCCCTGACCCATATTGTAAATTGTTTTTGCAACTGAATCAACAAATGTATCAATAATTTTAAGATCAACTTCTTTCCAACTTACCTTAGACATTTCTAAATAAGGTTTTATAATTACTCTTTCCATTAAATATGGAATATAATATTGGTTTGCTAATAATCTATACACAAATGTATCTTTCATTTTTTCACCATAATATTGTCCATCTTTATTAAACTTATATACTGCAAATGCTATACCACTAAGAGCAATAGCTGAAGTTACAGCAACTAACGCCCAGAATGTTCCAGTAGAAACATGTATATCAAGTACAGGTAATACTTTTGTAACCATCTCAACGAAACTATGTTCCATCCAACCAGCACTTACTGCAAGAATAGCTAAAGGTGCCATTGCAGCAATAACAAATGGGTATGTTTCATGTGGATGTTGATAATTATCATCCTCTTTGTCATGACTCCAGTTTTCCTTACCGTGGAAAACATACATTACTAATCTAAATGAATAGAATGCAGTTAAACCAGCTGTGATCCATAATACCAACCATAGAATATATGCATGAGATCCAAATGCTACTTCAAGAATTAAATCTTTTGAGAAGAACCCAGCTAATGGATATATACCAGCTAGTGCTACAGATGCTACAGTCATAATTAATGCTGTATGTGGCATATACTTTTTAAGTCCACCCATTTTCTTAATATTAATCTCATCATTCATAGCATGCATAACATTACCAGCTCCTAGGAATAATACAGATTTAAAGAATGCATGTGTTGCAAGGTGGAATAGTGCAACCCAATATGCTCCAAGACCTGCAGCTACAAACATGTATCCTAACTGAGATAATGTAGAATAAGCAATAATCTTTTTCATATTTGTTGCTACAAGTGCCATAGTTGCTGCACCAATTGCTACAAATGCTCCAAGAGATGCAATAAAGTATCCCACTTCAGGAACTACTACAAATATTTCATTTGCTCTAATTACTAAATAAACACCTGCTGTTACCATTGTTGCAGCATGAATTAGTGCAGATACAGGAGTAGGACCTTCCATTGCATTGGCAAGCCATGCATTGAATGGGAATTGAGCTGATTTACCCATTGCTCCAATAAATAAGAAGATAGCAATTGCTACAATTAATCCATGTCCTAAATTTCCAATTTCTGCAAATACTACATCATATTGTAATGATCCAATGTTCCAAAAAATTAAGAATATACCTACAAGCATACCAAGGTCAGCAACTCTATTCATAATAAATGCTTCATTTGCAGCGTAACCTGGAGAGATTGATGAATGTGGTGATAAAGTTGAATATGGAGAGTTGTACATATCATCTACAACTTCCTTATCTTCTTTATGGTACCAGAATCCAATTAACAACCATGAACAAAGACCAACACCTTCCCAACCAATAAATAATCCTGCAAAGTTATCAGACATAACTAAAATCATCATTGAGAATACAAAAGCACTTAAATAAGAGAAGAATCTATTAAATCCTTTATCATGATCCATATATCCAATTGAATGAATATGTACCATTGTAGATACGATTGTAACAACAACCATCATCACAACACTTACTTGATCAACAACAAATCCAAATGGAATGTTAACATTTCCAATAACAATCCAATCCATCATTGTTACATGAATAGTGTGCTCTGTACTAAATACATGCATTAATAAAATTAATGATGCTATCATTGCTGTAGCTAATAATCCAGAAGTAATTAAACCTACAAATAATTTCTTTGGACTATTTCCAAATAACGCAGCTATTAGTGATCCAACTAGTGGAGCAAATAATGCTGTATATAAAAAACCTTCCATACTTATCCCTCCATACTTTGTAATGTATCTAGATCAATACTATTTCTTCTTTTAAACCAAAGAATTAATAATCCTAGTCCAATTGCAACTTCACTTGCTGCAATAGCAATAATAAAGAATGCAAACATTTGACCAGTAAGGTCACCATGGAATTTAGAAATAGCAGCTAAAGCAATATTAACAGCATTTAACATAATCTCTGTTGCAAAAAATAACATAATAAGATTCTTTCTTCTTAAAACTCCAATTAAACCGATTACAAAAATAATCGTACTTAAAATCAAATAATCATTTAATATCATTTAACATCCTTTGTAATCTCATAATCACTTTTATGATTATCAATTTCTTGCTCATCCATTTCAGTAAAACTTACATCCATTTTTTTACCAGCAAGAATAATTCCACCGATCATTGCAACAAGTAACATAACAGCAGCAACCTCAAATGGAATTAGATATTTAGTAAATAGAACTAAACCAACATCCTGTGCATTTCCATACGTAGGATGTACTGGATAATACGCTTGTACGTTTTCTCCAATAATTGGTGCTGCAAATATTACAACTATAAGTAAAGCAATCATACCTGTTAATCCAAATACTACTTTTGGATTAGCGATTCTTTCAGTAACATCGTTAATTGAATCGAAGAACATCATACCAAATGCATATAGAGCCATTACAGCTCCTGTATATACAATTATTTGTACAACACCTAAGAAATCTGCTTCTAATAAGAAGAAGAATGCAGATATAAATATCATACCTGCAGCTAACGAACTTAAAGCATATAGAGCATTTTTTGTAAATACTGTAATACTAAACATTGCAATTGTTAAAAATGCAAATAGATAAAAGGCTATAATTTCAAACATATACAATCTCCTTAATATGCCAATGGCGTTTTTTTAATTTTGTCATCTGCATCTGGAGATACAGCACCGAAACCATCATATTCATGTTGGAATTGTAATTGATCAAATGGTGTTAATAAATCTTCTTTTAATACAAAGTGCTCTCTTTGCTCACTTGCATTTTCATATCTACCACCATGTACAATTGCTAGTTCTGGACACACTTCAGCACAGTAACCACAAAAAATACATCTACCAAAGTTAATTGTATATTCAGTTACTTCTTTTCTAGATTCTTCATCTATCTTTGTGTCCATTTTAATACACTTAGCAATACAAATTTTTTCACAAAGTCCACATCCAATACATCTATTTGTACCACTTTCTAGTAGACCTAATAATTTATGTACCGCTCTATATCTTGGACTAATAGGTAATTTTTCAATTGGATACTTTACTGTATGCATTTGATCTTTCCATAAAGCTTCTTTCATAATCTTAAATGTTATTCCAAGACCTTTAAATAGCTCTACACTAAGTGTTCTTTTTATTACTTGTTTAAATTCTGCCCAACCTGTTTCTGGATATTCCCCAGTATCAACTTGAATATATTCGCCACTTCCAAGATTTCTTTCTTTTAATTTATCGAAACTCATTATATCTCCTATACCATTATCACTAAGCCAGTGATTACTACATTAACTAAAGCTAATGGCATTAATATTTTCCAACATAACCACATAAGTTGATCTGGTCTTACATGTGGCCACGATGCTCTTGTCCATAAGAATAGGAAAATCAAGAACATAACTTTTAATACAATTGCTAATCCACCAGGTATAAACCATAAATCATTGTATCCACCAAGGAATACTAAAACTACCACAAATGAAATAGTGAAAAGATTTGCATACTCACCAATAAAGAACATACCCCATCTCATACCAGAATATTCTGTCGCATAACCAGCAACAACTTCTGCTTCATGCTCAAGAAGGTCAAATGGTGTTCTATTTGTTTCTGCATATCCTGCAATTAAGAATAAGAAGAATGCAACAGGTTGTGTCCAAATTAACCAATCAAATAATCCACCTGCTTGATAATTATTAATATCAATTAAAGATAAACTACCAACTAACATTAAAGGTGCTAAAATAGATAAACCAGTTACAACCTCATAAGAAAGAAGTTGAATCGCTGTTCTAGCTCCTCCTAAAAGTCCCCATTTATTTGCTTGAGCCATACCACCTAATAATGGTCCATAAAGTCCAGTTGCCATTGCTCCAAGAATAAACAATAACCCAACATTAATGTCAGCTACAATTGGCTTTACCGTATAACCAAATACTGTAAATTCAGGGAAAAATGGTACTGCAGTCATTGCAATAAATGCAGTGGCAGCAGTAATAACTGGAGCAATCATAAAGATTGGTCTAATCGCATGCTGAGGAATAAAATCCTCTTTAGTAAATAATTTTGCACCATCACAAAGAATTTGTAATAATCCAAAAGGACCTACATGTAGTGGTCCTGGTCTTCTTTGCATAAATGCAAGTACTTTTCTTTCAATATAAGTTGTAAATCCTGCAAGAGCAGAAAATATTGTAAGTATTACTACAACTTTTACTATTGTTTCTATAATATAGCTATCCATATTTTACACCTTCTTTATATTTGCTGTACTAAATCTATAGTTGTTAAATAGACTACATGTTGGTACATCTTTTTCAAATGTACTAACATATCCTATTTTACCAGCTATTTGATTATCTAGTATTGCTGTAAGTTTTATTGTTTGATTATTAGAACTAACTTCTACTATATCACCATCGACTAGCTCTAAAGCATCTAATTGTTCTTTTGAAGCATAATAACCTGTACTATGATTCAACTGAGAACATTTAGCTGTAAACTCATTGAATTGATCAATTGGATTAGCTTTATAAATAATTGTACCTTCTAAAGTTCCTTCAGATATTTGAGCTACTTCGTCACTTGTATTTACATTTGTCGAAGATAAAAGGTAACCTCTATATTCTTGCTGATCATTACCAAAGTGATTATCTAGCTCATCAAATGAAACTGATTTAAATCCATTTGCTTCTGGTAGCATAGTCGTATAATCAATAGTTAATTCATTTTCTAAACCTAATGCATTTGCAATATCATTTAATGTATATCCATTATAATCTAATGCTGCATTTGTTGGAACAACTCTTTTATTAGCATTTGTAAATGTTCCCTCTTGCTGATTAAGTGCTGGCATATCTAAATCACCATCACCTAATGCAGAAAGCTGGAAACTAGCTTTTTTATTATAACCAACAACATTAGATCCAGCTTGTGAATCTAAATCACAAATTAAACTAACACCTAAAGTATTTGTTCTTGTAGGAATAATAGTTACGCTAAAATCAGTATATCTATCAATTAAACCACATAGTTTTGCTAAGTTTTCACTATTTGGGTTTTCAATTAAATCTTCCCCTACAATTAATGCGAACTTATCTTTTTTAGCTAGCATTGATTCAATTGTTTCAAGAAGAGCTTCGTTTGATCCAATAGTATCAAGAAGTTTTGTATATACATACTCAACATCTTTTGATACTTTTTTAGGAACTATTTTAGAAACTTCTTTCTCTTCTCCAGTTTCTTCATCTTTTACAATTTCAGTAACTTTTTCTTTTATAGTTTCACTAACTGTTTTAGTTCTAGTTTCTCTTAAAGATTCTAAATATGTTGTTACATCTGCAGGTAAATCTTTTCCAAATTGATCAAGAATGAAATATAATACAGATTCTTCTGATAAAGGATTTGTAGCTATTGTTTCAATAGTTTTACCTTTTTTACCAAATTGATCTACAACTGGATCTGATACTGGATGAAAATAAAGACCAGCACCCTTGTTTAATGTTAATGCATTATTAAATGCATATCTTACATTTGGTGCATCATTTTTAAGCATAGAACCAACACTAATTATGAAATTAGAGTCATGAATATCTTTTATATCTCCACTATATAGTGAAGTTCCTGATGTAGAAGAATAATCTTTCATAAAGTTTTGATATCTTAATGCATCATTATTTACAAGCTTTAATCCAAGTTTTTCTTTTAATTTTTGTAAAATCAAAGCTTCTTCATTAGTGATATATGAAGAAAATTTAATTGTATCAGCATTTTTAAATGCATCAACAGCTTTATTAAATAACACTTCATCTTTAGAAGATATATTATTTTCAAAATCAAATCCAAATCTTGCAGCACCTGTAAGAGAAGAATAATGTGATTCATTTGTTACTCTATAAATTTTTTGCTCTTGAGAATTATCTATACAGTCATGTTTAATTTCATAATACATATGTGAACAATCTGAACTATGTGGATTAGCTGCTGGAATCTTTTTAAGTTCCCATGCATTTGACTTATATTGGAAATCACTAGAAACTATCGCTCCAACTGGACATACTGCAATACATTCACCACAATCTGTACATTTATCTTCATCAAATCCAATTAATGATTTATTTAGCTTATTCCACATTGCATAAGCATCTTTTGGCATAGTATCTTTAAAGCCTTTATCCAGTGCATCAGCACCTCTTTTAACAGTACTTAAAGCATTTGAACCAATCATGTCTTTACAAATAGTTACACACTTTTCACATACAATACAAAGACCTGGATCATATTTCATTACTCCCCAATCCTGTGCAGGACGAGCTACATCTCGTACAGCATAGTCTTGTTTATGTAAATTCATGTATAGAGTATAGTTTTGAAGTTCACATTCTCCACTTTGATCACATACACCACATTGAAGAGGATGATTTACATCATAAACTTCCATAATAGATTCACGTTCTTTTTCAATATTATCTGTTGTAGTATTTACAACCATACCTTCTTTAACTTTAGCATTACATGAATATACTTGCTTCCCATCTGCCTCTACTAGACATACTCTACAAGCTAATGTAGGGCTACATCTAGTCACATAACATAATGCAGGAACAAAAATATCATTAGCACGAGCAGCATTAAGGATAAATTCACCCTCTTTAGCCTTACATGCCTTGCCATCAATTGTTATATTTACTAATTCACTCATTAAGCATCAACCTTTTCAATTTTTACTTGTTTAAATCTATACCCTAATGATACTTCATCAGCATTTAATCCATTATCAAATGTTGGATATAAAGCAATAGTACCTTTAATTGTAGGATCTATTTTAAACATTCTTTTTACAGATATACCATTACAAATCACATTTACCATATCACCTGAGCTAATCTTTGCAGCTTGAGCAAATGAAGCACTTCCTCTAAGATGAGTATCAGCTTTAAGCCAAGGTGATCTTGCCGTTGATTTATTAAACTGATGCAATGGCTCACATCTATATACAACTGTACCATTATAAGTAGTTAGATCATCAACTTCATTGATACTAGTATTGATTTGAGAATCTATATTTTCTAAATAATACCCTCTTTTATCTAGCCCAGTATTAGTAAATCCATATTCTAAATCATCAAAACAAATTGATTTAAATCCATTTTGAGTTGGTAATAATGATGTATAATTAATTGTATTTTTATTATTTTCATTAAGTACTGCGTTTGCAATATCATTTAAACAATATCCATCAAAATCAAGTGCAACATTTGTATTAACTAAATGTTTATCTACACTTACAAATGTCCCTTCTTGTTGACTAAGTGCAGGCATATCTAAATCACCATTACCATCATTACTTAATATAAAGTTAGCAGATTCATTATAACCTACTGTTTTATTTCCAATATCTTTATCTAAATCACATATTAAACTTACACCTAATGTGTTTGTTTGAGAAGGAACAATAATAACGTTAAAGTCAGTATATAGTTCAATTAGTCCAGCTAATTTACCTATATTTGATGATTTAGTATGTCCAAATAAATCTGTACCTAGGATAAGAGTTTTATTTCTTTTTTTAATTAATTTTTTTACAATATCCTCTAATTCTTCTTCTCCAACACTTGATTCCCCACTTAGATATCCAATATCTAAGTCATCAATATATGATTGAAGTTTTTCATCTTTTATATCTTTCACTAGATATGCAGCTAATAATGCTAAAATACCTTCTTCACTACCTGCTTCATATTTAACAAACTGTGTATATTTACTTTTTAATGCTTCATCATCAATTGGGTGCATGTATATAAATTGTGCTCTTTGTTTTTTTGTAGCAATATTTACATTATATTTGATACCAGGATTATCTCTACTAATTCTAGATCCAACCATAATAATTGCATCTGATGATGCAATAGTTTTAGAATCAGCACTATATAACTTCTTACCAGTAATACTACTATAACCATTCATAAATTGATTATAGTTATAAGCATCTTCATTAAATAATGTTACACCAGTTCTCTCTTTTAATTTTTGAAGAATATAGGCTTCTTCATTAGTGATATATGAATTAAACTTAATAGTATCAGCATTTTTAACTGCTTCAACTGCATTATTAAATACAATTTGATTTTTTCCACTATTAGTATTTTCAAAATTAAATCCAAATCTACCTGCTCCACATAATGAAGCAAATTCAAATTCATTTTTAACTCTCATGATTTTTGTTTTCTGTTCACAATTTTCATCTCTAATAGTTTTTACATCATATGTTAAAGAACATCCAGAACTACAATGTGCACACGATGATGGAATTTGTGTAGATTCCCACGCATTTGCACTATATTTATAATCAGTTGAAACTAATGCACCTACTGGACATACAGATATACAATCACCACATTGTTCACATCTACTCATCTTAATATCTATTGTAGATTTATAACCACCTGGTTTAATATATAATGCAGCTGTACCTATTACTTCATTACAAGTATGTACACATTTTTCACACATTATACATAAAGATGGATCATACGAAAGTACTCCCCATTTTTTTTGTTTTCTTGCCATATCTTTAGTTGTAAATTCTTGAGAATTTACTTTAAATTCTAATGTTTTATTTTGAAGATCACATTCTCCACTTTTATCACATACACCACATTGTAATGGGTGATTTACATCATATAGTTTCATTATATTTTGTCTGTGCTGAAATAACTCTTCATTATTTGTAGTAATTACGGCACCATCAACAGCTTTTTCTTGACAAGATAAAATCTCACCGTCAACACCTTCTACATCAACCACACACATTCTACATGAAGCAATTGGTGAAACTTTTGTTAGATAACACATTGTTGGAATATATATATCATTTTCTCTAGCTATTTCTAGAATTGTCTGACCATAGATACCACTACATGACTTACCATCAATAGTAACTGTTAAGGCTTTACCTCTGTGTATTATTCGTTCACTCATACTGACACCATCCCAATATAATAACATCTCATACATCTTTCAGCTTCAGCTTGCGCTTCTTCTGCAGTAAATCCAAGATTAACTTCTTTATTATTGTATTTTCTTACCTCTGTATCCAGTTTTTCACTATGTTCCCTAGGAAGTCCTGGCATCCATCCAGTAATTTTTTCTTTCTTGTTATAAACCTTTAATCTATTAAAGTGATCTTCCATAATTTCATCATCAGTTAAAGAAATTTCACCAGAATATATATACCTAGATATTACAGAAGCTGCTCTTTTAGCCTGACCAACTGCATTTACAATTGTCATTGGACCATATTCACAATCTCCTGCAGCAAATAGTCCAGGTCTGTTTGTCATATAATCTTTACCATTTGTCATAATAGATGCCCATGATGTCATCTCTATATTCCATTCTTCTGGTAAGATCTGTAAATCTAATGCTTGTGATACAGCTGGAATTAAATAATCACAATCTATTTCCATATCTCCGCCTTCTATTTTAACAAGCTGTGCTCTGCCACCATTTGGATCAGGAACAAGTTCAAAAGTATTTACTTTTAATTTTGTAATATTATTACCATCATCATATATTTCTTCTATTGCTGAGTGGAATATAAATTCTACTCCCTCTTCAACAGCTTCTGTATATTCTTCAAGAGTTGTATTTCTAATAATAGTCTTTTCATCTCTTCTATAAAGCATTACAACTTTTTTAGCGCCTTCTCTAATTGAACATCTTACAACATCCATAGATGTAAATCCACCACCTACACAAACTACAGTCTTATCTTTAAGTTCATTTGATGCTGGTGATCCAATATCATACTTGTGCCATAGATTTACTTTATCAAGCATTTCAATTGCACCCCAATATCCACCCATTTTAGTATTTTCATTATTTGCTCTAACTTTCTTAGAAAGTCTAGCTCCAAATCCTAATAATGTTGCATCAAACTCTTGCTCAATCTCTTTTAATCTATCCGCTGATACTCTATGATTTGGAATTACTGTAACTGATTCTAAATCTGTAACTAGTTGGATATCTTTATTATACTTATCAATTGGCATTCTATATTCAGGTACACCTACTGCAACCTCTCCTCCAAGTACTGGTAACTCTTCAAAAATAGTTACATCAATACCCTCTAATCCAAGATAATATGCAGCCGTTAATCCAGCTGGTCCAGCACCAATAATGGCTACCCTTTTACCATCATTTCTTGGTTTTTGAGGTTTAGTTGGATGGAACCAATCTAGTGCATGATCTGTTTCCCAGTCTGCACCTATTCTTTTTAATTCCATAATAGAAATTGATTCATCTAAATTTGTTCTTCTACATGCATCTTCACAAGGATGTGGACATACTCTACCACACGTATGTGCTAATGGCATAGTTTGTCTTGTAGAAACTAAAGAATCTTCATAATTTAAATCTCTAACACCTTCAATATATGCAGGGATATCAACATGAGATGGACACATGTCTGTACATGGAGCAGTTACATTTGCTATGTATTTACTATCATCTATTCCATACCATTTAGATTTTTGTTTCTTACTGATACATTCTATGAACTCATATTCAAAATATTCAATCATTTGCATAAGAGGAACAGGAACAGTTTTACCAATTTCACATTTACTTGTAACAGTCATAGTTGAGGCAATTTCCTTTAAATGATCTAAGTCAGATAATTCACCTTCACCACGACCTACCTTATCAAGTAAATCATAAAGTATTCTACCACCCCATCTACCAGGAGCACATCTACCACATGCCTCAGAGTATTCTTGATATTGTCTAGCATAATTAACTGCAAGTTGAACAACATCTACATCATCATTAAATAATGCAAATCCATCCCAACCTACAAATGCTTTTGTATCACTACTCGAGTCAAAAGTGACAGGTAATTTATGAGAAGATTCAGCTAATTGATCATCGCTTACACCACGATTATCAATAACCTCATCATGCCATACTGAAAAATATATTTTTGACATATTTTTACTCTTCTACTGCTTCAACTGCAGCCACTTGTGGCTTTGTTTTTTTAATTACTACAGTCCAGTCAACTTCATTAAATTTTAATGAATTCATTAATGTATATTCATTTTCTTTCATAAGGTCAGCTACATTTTGAATTGGTGAAAAATCACCAATTTCAAATAAAAATATTGCATTCTCATCTTCTTTAATATCCGTACTTAAAAGTTCAAGCATTCTATCGTAGAAATTATCTTTTAATGGTCTTAAGTCATATCTTTTCATTATCTATCAATCTCCCCAAATACAATATTTAAGTTACCAATAATTGTAACAACATCTGCTAATTGGTGTCCTGGTAATAAGTCTTGTAATAATCCAGTATGCCAAAAACTTGGTGCTCTAAGCTTTAATTTATATGGATAAGGTGATCCATCAGAGTTAATATAGAAACCTAATTCACCTTTTGGAGATTCAGTAGCTACATAAATTTCACCAACAGGTGGTCTCATACCTTGTGTTACAAGTACAAAGTGTTGCATTAGAGAGTAATTCTGAGTCATCATCTCTTCTTTAGTACAAGAAATATACTCTGGAGAATTTGCCATTAACTGAGTATCACTTTCTTTATACATAGGTACAAGTTGCTTAAGAATTTTCATTGATTCTCTCATCTCTTGCATTGTACATAGGTATCTACCATATGAGTCACATTTATCAGATGTAGGAACATCAAAATCTAATTCAGGATATAACCCATAAGGCATTTCTCTTCTTAAATCCCATTTTACTCCACTACCTCTAAGAGCGATACCAGATACACCCCATTGTGCACACATTTCAGGAGACATTACACCAACATTTTCAAGTCTCATTCTCCAGATTCTATTTTTATTTAATAGTCCTTCATAAACTTCTAATTGTTCTGTAAGTATTACCATAAATTTTTCCATATTATATATGAAATCATTTGGTAAGTCTAATGGTACACCACCAATTCTAACTGCACTATGCGTAAGTCTAGCACCACAATAATCTTCCATAAGATCCATTGCATATTCTCTTTCTCTAAATGCATATAAGAATACAGACATAGCACCAACATCTAGCGCATGTGTAGCAAGCCAGAATAAATGAGAAATAATTCTATTTATTTCAAGAAGCATTGTTCTAATAACTTCTGCACGTCTAGGAGCTTCAACACCAATTAACTTTTCAACGGCTAATGCATATCCATAGTTATTTGATGTTGCTGCAATATAATCCATTCTATCAGTAGTAGGTAAGAATTCGTTATAAATCATATTCTCACCCATTTTTTCCATACCTCTATGTAAGTATCCTACATCTGGGTATGCTTTAGTAATCTCTTCACCTTGCAGTTCTAGTACTAATCTTAACTGACCATGAGCAGATGGATGTTGTGGTCCAAAGTTAACAACCATAGTGTTGTCATCTCTATCAAATGTAATATTTTCGAAAAATGGTTTTAATCTATTTATTTGTTGCATAGGATTATTTTCTCTCTTCTAAATGTTTTGTCTCTATCTCATCAAATGGAGTAACTAGTTTTTTACCAAATAATTGTACTCCACCTTCTTCTTGATATCTAATAGGTGTTTCTGGTTCATTTGTAGTAATATCAGTACCTTTTGGTACTTCGTGTCCTAATCTTGAGAATCTTTGAGTATCATATCTTTCTACTTGAGCTGCATCTCTTAATTCAGGTCCTACAATATCTCTAGCTTCTTTTCCAAATATTTTATCCACTTCATACCACTGTGCCGCTTCATCACCAATTAAAGGATAAGATTTCAATAATGGATGTCCTTGCCAATCATCTGGCATAAGAATTCTTTTCATATATGGATGGTTTTTAATCGTAATTCCATACATGTCGTACATTTCTCTTTCAGACCAATCAGCCATTCTAAATAAAGGTTCAACAGAAGCAATTGCATCATCACATCCAACAAAACACTTAACTCTAATTCTCTTATGCTTACTCACTGATAACATTTCATAAAATACTTCGAAACCATTTTGAGTAGATACATAATCAATTGCACTTAATTCCATCATAAAATTATATGCTCTAATTTCTTTTAAGTGCTTAATTGCCTTTACATTATCCTTCGAATCAACATAAATTACTAAATGACCAGCTTGAATATAAGATTCTTTAATCTCTACTACATTAGCTAAACTTGAACAATCACTTGCAAATGTAGAATCATTTGATACTGGAGCTTTATCTAATGTAGGTGCAACATAAAATCTATCTGTATAGTACGATTTTTGTTGTACATCATTTTTTGGGCTATATTTTCTCATTAAACTAACCTTTTTGCTTTTTGTCTCATATTTGCAGGATTTCTTCTAATCTTTTGTTGAAGTTGCATCACTGCATATTGAAGTGTTTCTGGTCTTGGGGCACAACCAGGAAGATAAATATCAACAGGGATAATTCTATCTACACCTTGAACTGTTGCATATGTATTAAACATACCACCTGTATTTGCACATGAACCCATTGAGATTACCCATTTTGGATCTGGCATTTGGTCATAAAGTCTTCTCATGAATTCTGCATGTTTTTTTGTTAAAGTCCCTGCAACAATAATAAGATCTGCTTGTCTTGGTGATGCTCTAAAAATCGTACCAAATCTATCAAAGTCAAATCTTGAAGCACCTGAAGCCATCATTTCAATAGCACAACATGCTAAACCATAGGTCATTGGCCAAAGAGAATTACTTCGTCCAAAGTTAACAATTTTATCAACTGTAGTTAGAACAATTGGTGCTCCACCGTCTTGTAAATAATTTACTTTATGCTGTGCCATTCTAGGGCTCCTTTTTTCCATGCATAGATAAATCCTATTGCAAGTAATAATATAAATAAGATCATCTCAACAAATCCAAACCAACCTAATACTTTAAAATCTATTGCCCATGGAAACATAAATACAATTTCTACATCGAATAAAATAAATAATAATGCCATTAGGTAGAACTGTACCGAGATACTATTTGGTTGTTTTGTAACCTCTGGTCCACATTCATATAGCGTACACTTAAGCTTCTCAGTATCAAGTCGCGCAAACTTTCTACTAACAATTCTTGCTAATGCTGTTGTTGCCATAAATGCACCAAACGTAAGTACAAACATTACAAACACCCCAAAATACGGATGTGTCATAGCTGTTTCTGTCATATTTTCCCCTTGTTAAAACTGCCTAAAATAACAGTTTTGTGATCATAGTTGACTAATAATATCTTATTATAAGTAAATACAAACTTATTTTGATATTAATATAGCACAAGAATAGCATGAGTGAGTCTTTTGTATCAAACTGTTACAAAAAACAAGTAAGAATTACTTGTTTATTTAATTAATGAATATAGGTTCTTAATCTCTTGATCCCAGATAGTATCATCTATTGTTTCAAGTACCATTGGAATGTCATCCATTCTATCATCATTCATCATATATGAAAATGCATCCCATCCAATTTCACCCTCACCTAAACTATGGTGTCTATCTACACGACTTCCTAATGGTGGCTTAGAATCATTTATATGCATCCCCATTAAAAATTCTCGACCAACTATTTTGTCAAAATCACCCCATGTCTTATCATAAGCTTCTCGTGTTCTAATATCATAACCAGCCGTAAACATATGACAAGTATCAATACATACACCAATTCTTGATTTATCTTCTACTTTTTCTATAATATGTGCTAAATGTTCAAATTTATATCCAAGATTTGTACCTTGGCCTGCAGTGTTTTCAATAACTGCTTTTACATTTTTTGTTTTATCTAATGCTATATTTATAGATTCAGCAATTACATCAAGACACTCTAGTTCAGCACCATAAATTAAATCATCATAGTCTTCAGCTCTTTTAGAAAATTTTTGTAAGTGGCTACCTGGATGAAAATTTAATCTGTCTAGTCCTAAAATATCACAACGCTCTAATTCATCTATAAAAGCATTTCGACTTTTTATAAGTTTTTCTTCTTCATGATGACCAAGATTAATTAAATAACTATCATGAGGTAAAATATGCTTTGGTAATATTCCACTATCACTTAAATTTTTAAACCATGCATCTAAAGTTTTTGTATCAAAAGGTTTTGCTTCCCATCTTTTTTGATTTTTAGTAAAAAGAGCAAATGCTTTTGCACCTATTGCCATAGCATTTAAAGGTCCATTTTGAACACCGCCACTTACACTTACATGTGCACCTATAAATTTATTATTCATTTTAATCCTTTGTAACTTTTATAAAAATATTATTTGTTTTATCTTTAAATCTTATATTATCTTTTAAAAATAGATTATATAAGAATTTATCATCATAATCTTTAGCTAAATATTTTAAATTAAATTCTTTATTATTTAAACACTCAAAGCTACTCTTACAAACTTCATCTTCATATATTTTAAGATCTAATACCACCATTCCTATATTAAAAATTTGTAAATGTATATATTCATCATATCTTGTGACAAAACCTTTATCATAAAATTTCATTACTGGTGTTTTAAATATTATAGTAGCACTTTGGGAGACTTTTGCTTGCTTAGTTGCACACCCTTGTATTAACAATGCATATACACTTATAATTAATAAATATTTTTTTAATATTGATTTTAACACAACAAGGCCTTTAATATTTTATTAGTGTATAATAGCTAATATTATTTAAAATTGTTTAGGAGAATATTTTGTTAGTTCATATATGTTGTGCAGTTGATAGCCACTTTTTTTTAAAACAACTACAAAAAGATTTCCCAAATGAAAAGATAGAATGTTTCTTTTATGATCCTAATATTCATCCTATCAGCGAATACAGGTTAAGACTTCTGGATGTTCAATACTCTTGTAATAAATTAAACATAAACTTAATTGAAGGACCATACGATCTAGATTCATGGCTTAAAAAAGTTAAAGGACTAGAATTAGAACCTGAAAAAGCTGATAGATGCACGGTTTGTTTTGATACAAGACTAGAAACTACAATTCTAAAAGCTAAAGAGTTAGGTCATGATAAATTTACTACTACACTACTTATTAGTCCAAAAAAGTCTCAAGAGAAATTATCGATTATAGGTAATAAATTAGCCTTAGAACACAATATACAATTTATTTTCAAAGACTATAGATCTGGTCAAGGAATGCATCTGCAAGCTGCAGATGTAAAAGAAAATTCTTTGTATAGACAAAATTATTGTGGATGTATGTTTGGACTAAATATGCAAAGAGATGGACAAAATAAACTATGTGATGAATTAATTAGTCCAATCAATAATCAAAATTTACCTGAGTCAATTGAAAGTAGATTAGAGGTATATACACAAAGAAATTATAACGAATCAAATAATATTAATTATAAAATAATTAAACAACGATTTTTAAATTATAGATTAATATCAGCATCCATATGTGTAGAAAAGGTTGTAATCCCATCTTATTTTTTATGTTATTCAACTCTTAATAATCAAAAGGCAAATGGACGAATAGAATATAGCAAAAACAATATTCACTATTTAAATAGAGATGAAATTAAAATAATTGATATTAGTACTTTTAACCAACTAACTAACTCCAAATATAATAATACTCAAGAGCTTATGTACAATCCATTAACTTTTGAAAATGAAGAAAAACTAAGAGAAAAAATAATTCATGGAAAATATGATTTATCTTGTATTATTATATTGGATATTATTCCAAATAGTAAAATAGAAATAACTTGTAACAGTAAAGTATTTGAAGATGTAAAAGAGGTATTAATATGAAATTATTAGTTTGCGCATTAGAAAGCTCATCAAATCTACACCTAAAAGAATTACTTAAGTATCTTCCAGATGATATAGAACTAATAGGTATCTTTGATAAATCACTTGGTACTCCAAATTATGATATAAGTGATCTCGCTGTAATGGGATTTATAGATGCAATAAAACGGTTACCATTTTTCTTAAAATTGAATAATGAAATGGCTACTTTAGCTAAAGAGGCTGATAAAATACTTCTAATGGATAATTCAGCTTTTAACTTACCTTTAGCTAAAAAAATTAAAAAAAAATATCCAGATAAGGAAATTATATATTACATACTTCCACAAGCCTGGGCTTGGAAGAAAAAAAGAATTCCCATTATTGAAAAAACTTGTGATAAATTACTTTCAATTCTTCCATTTGAAAAAGACTTTTATTCAAAAAAAGAAAAAATTACATATGTAGGGCATCCACTATTGGATGAAATTAACATTTTTAAAGATGAAGTATCTCATAATGGTAAAATTGCATTTATGCCAGGTAGTAGAAAAGGTGAGATAACTAAGTTAATGCCAATATATAGAGAACTTGTATCCAAAATAAACAGTAAAGCAATTCTTATTATTCCCCAACATTTTACAAGTAAATATATCAAAGAGGTATATGGAGATATTTCTAATTTTACAATCTCTACAAATACTCATAATACTTTAGAAGAAGTTGATTTTGCTTTCATATGTAGTGGTACAGCAACTTTAGAAGCTGCCATTATTGGTACCCCTTTTGTATTAAATTATATAGCCAAACCACTAGATTATTTTATTGCTAAAAATTTAGTAAAAATTAAATATATTGGTTTGGCTAATATATTCTTTGATAATATGGGGGAAGAAGCCATTCATAAAGAATTCATACAAGAAGATGTTACTGTACAGAACCTTCTTAAAGAATATAAAACTATTAATAAAAATGATTTTTTAAAAAATTCTAAAAAGCTAAGAAAGTATCTACAGCATGGTAGCTCTGCTAATGTCGCATCTATAATTCAAAATTAATTAAAAACTAGCTAATATAATACCTATATAAATATGCAAAAAGCATAAAAATTATTATTAGGAAACAAATCATGTTAGATGTAGTAGAAATTCAAGAAATTCTTCCCCACAGGTACCCATTTTTACTTGTAGATAAAGTTACAAGTATGACAGAAAAAGAAGATATTGTTGCATATAAAAATGTTTCAATTAGTGAGCCTGTATTTCAAGGACACTTTCCTGGTCATCCAATATACCCTGGTGTAATGATACTTGAAGGAATGGCACAAGCAGGAGGAATTCTTGCTTTTAAAAGTGGTGGATTAACAAATGAAGAGATTAAGTCAAAAGTTATGTATTTTATGAGTATCGATGGTGCAAAATTTAGATCACCAGTTAAACCAGGTGATAAACTTGAATACAGGATTTCTGTTAAAAAATTAAGAAAAACACTAATAGTACTTGATGGTAAAGCATATGTTGATGATAACTTAGTTGCTGAAGCTGAATTAAAAGCGATGATTGTAGATAAATAAGTATGATAAATATTCACTCAACTGCTATTGTTGAAGATGGGGCACAAATTGCAGATAATGTAACTATTGGTGCTTTTACTACTATAGGTTCAAAGGTAACTATAGGTTCTGGAACAGTTATCCAAAGTCATTGTGTAATTGATGGTTGTACTACTATTGGTGAAAATAATAGAATTTTTCCTCATGCTGTTTTAGGTACTATTCCTCAGGATTTAAAATTTGATGGAGAAGAAACTAAACTAATTATTGGTAATGGAAATACTATTAGAGAACATACTTTAATTAATACTGGTACTGCTGGTGGTGGTTATAAAACAATTATTGGTAATGGTTCTTTAATTATGGGGCATGTTCACATAGGTCATGATTGTATATTAGGTGATAATATTGTTGTTGCAAACTCATGTGCAATTGCAGGACATGCCGAAATTGATAATAATTGTGTAATTGGTGGAATGAGTGCTATTCATCAATTTTCAAAAATTGGAGAATATGCAATGATTGGTGGTGGATCAATTGTTGTTCAGGATATTCCTCCATTTTGTATATGTGAAGGAAATCGTGCAATCTTAAGAAGTCTAAATATCAATGGATTAAGACGACACTTTGAAAGATCAGATATTGATGCAATCAAAAAAGCATATAAAGCTATATTTGATTCTGGTAAACCAATTTCTGATACAGCTAAAGAAATTTTAGAAGATAATGATAATAAGTTTGTAAAACAATTAGCAAACTTTGTATTAAATACAAAAAGGGGTATCCCCTTTGCAAGGAAATAATTAATATGGATAAAGTTAAATGTGACTTTTGTGGAGCAATAGATGCTCAAGAAAATCCTGTAATATCTGGAGATAAAGCAACAATTTGTAAATCATGTGCAAAATCAGCTTATGATATTATACAAGGACATCAAGAAACTACAGATGATGAACAATCATTAACAAATACAATAGCAGAACAAAATCTTATGACACCTAAAGAATTAAAAGCTATCCTTGATCAATATATTGTAGGTCAAGATGAAGCAAAAAAAGTTTTAAGTGTTGCTGTTTATAATCACTATAAAAGAATATTTAAAAATATTCCTGAAGATGATACACAAATTGTAAAATCAAATGTATTACTAATAGGACCAACAGGTAGTGGTAAAACACTATTAGCTCAAACCATTGCAAAATATCTTGACGTACCTTTAGCAATTGCTGATGCAACAAGCTTAACAGAAGCTGGTTATGTTGGAGATGATGTAGAGAATGTAATTACAAGACTTTTACAGGCAGCTGATGGTGACGTACAAAAAGCTGAGCAAGGAATAATCTTTATAGATGAAATTGATAAAGTTGCGCGAATGGGTGAAAATAGATCGATTACAAGAGATGTATCTGGTGAAGGTGTACAACAAGCTATGCTAAAAATCATTGAAGGAAGCAATGTAAATGTTCCACCAAAAGGTGGGAGGAAACATCCAGGGCAAGATGCAATTTCAATTGATACAACGAATATTTTATTTGTTTGTGGTGGTGCATTTGATGGAATGGAAGATATTATTGCTAAAAGGCAAGGTGGTAATATTCTTGGATTTAATCAAACTAAAATTACAAAAAAAGATGAAAAAAATCTATTGAGTCAAGTTGAACCAGATGATTTAACAAAATATGGATTAATTCCAGAATTAATAGGTCGACTTCATATGATAGCAACTCTAAAAGAGATTACAGAAGATGATATGGTACATATATTAACTCAGCCAAAAAGCTCTCTAACAAAACAATATCAAAAGTTATTTAAGATGGATGATGTAAACTTAGAATTTGAAACTGATGCACTTAAAGAAATAGCAGCAAAAGCAATCCAAAGGAAAACTGGTGCTCGTGGATTAAGATCTATCTTGGAAGATATCATGCTTGATATAATGTTTGAATTACCTGACTTCAAAGGTGATACTATAACTATAACAAAAGATATGGTTACTAAATCAGAAGCAATTGAAGTTGCATAAAAAGGAGAAATAATGTTTTTAGATAAGTTTGTAGGTCTATTTTCAAATGATATGGCAATTGATTTAGGTACTGCTAATACTCTTGTTTCAATTAGAGGTAAAGGTATTATTATCAATGAGCCATCTGTTGTTGCCGTGCAACATAATAGAAGTGGTAAAGATAAGATATTAGCTGTTGGAAATGATGCTAAACGTATGATTGGTAAAACACCTATGAATATTGAAGCAGTAAGACCAATGAGAGATGGAGTAATTGCTGATTTTGAAATGACGGAAAGAATGATAAGATACTTCATTGAAAAAGCTCATAACAGAAAATCATTTGTAAGACCTAGAATTATTATATGTATTCCACATGGTATTACTCAGGTTGAAAGAAAAGCAGTAAGAGAATCTGCAATAAGCGCAGGAGCAAGAGAAGTATTTTTAGTAGAAGAGCCAATGGCTGCTGCAATTGGTGCTGGAATTCCTGTAGATGCACCAGACGGTAATGTTGTAGTTGATATTGGTGGTGGTACTACTGAAATAGGTGTTACATCTTTAGGTGGTCTAGTACTAAGCAAGTCTGTAAAAGTAGCTGGCGATAGATTTGATAGAGCTATTATTGATTATGTAAGACAAAATGCAAACCTTTATATAGGTGAAAGAACTGCAGAAAATATTAAATTTGCTATTGGTGCTGCCATAAGCTTAGAGGAAGAATTATCTATGCAAGTTAAAGGCCGAGATGCATCTGGATTTTTAACAACAATTGAACTTACAAGTAGTGAAGTTGAAGAAGCATTAAGAGAACCTCTAAAAGAAATTGCAATTGCTGTTAAAAATATTTTAGAAGAGATGCCACCTGATCTAGCTGGTGATATTGTAGATAATGGTATTGTTCTTACTGGTGGTGGAGCATTAATTAGAGGGCTAGATATTTACTTTAGAGATATTGTAAATTTACCAGTAAAAATTGCAGATGAACCACTATTAGCAGTTGCATATGGTACAGCTGCAGTACTAGATGATGATGGATTATTAAAATTAATTTCTAATGTATAAAACATTATCTCTGTTTCTTTTTTCTATTCTTTTTATAGGATTTTATCTTTTAAATCTTAATAAGGATATAGAAAAGAAGCTCTTGGATATAAATCATAAATTTAAAGAAATTTATATCCAAAAACTACTATCAATTGAAAATACTTACACTCAATATACTAAGCAAGCACAAACTATAGAAAAACTACAAAAACAAGTTTTAATAAATAAAATGAATAGCATCCCTCTTTTTAATTTAGAGCAAGAAATTAAAAACTTAAATAATTTTAATGCAAATTATATATTGAAAGATAATATAAAGGTAGCAAGATCATTGCACTTCAAAAATTTAGATAATTATTCAAGAATTTGGTTAGACTTAGAAAAAAATGATACGTCAATAAATGGTTTAATTTCACATGATATAGCAGCAGGAATAGTAAAATTAGAAAAAAACAAACCTTTAGCTATATTAAATCAAGATGAAAAATGTAATTATGGAGTATTTATTGGAGATACGAAAGCTATAGGAATAACTCATGGTATAAAGAATAGTCAAAATATACTAATAAAGTTTATCCCTTTATGGAATAATATTTCTATAGGGGATGAAGTAGTTACAAATGGATTAGATAATATCTTTTTTGAGGGATTAAAAGTAGGTAGAGTAATTGAAATAATTAAAAAAATTAATCATCTTGAAGCCATTATAAAACCATATAATATCTCAAATGTGAAAAAATACTATTCAGTATATCTTTCTCCTACCAAGCAGCCATCATTGAATCAACCTTTGACCAAGTAAGCTCATCCTTTTTTTTATTAAACATATTATATACATATCTAGCAAACATATCTGTCTCTATATTAACATTAGATCCAACTTTATAATTTAAAAATAATGTATTTTTTATTGTATGAGGAATAATTGTTAATCTAAAAGTATTCTTTTCAACATCATTAACTGTAAGACTGATACCATCAATAGTAATTGATCCCTTAGGAATAACATATTTACTAAATTCTTCTGGTAGTGAAATATAAAAATCCGTTGAATTACCATTATTTTTAATTGACTTAATAATTCCAACACAATCTACATGTCCTTGTACAATATGTCCTTCAAATCTATCGCCCATCATCATGGCAGGTTCCATATGTACTTTATTTTTATAGTTTTCCATTGCAAGTGTTTTTGCAGATTCAGGCGATAATTCAACACTAAAGGTATCTTTACCTATAGATATTGCCGTTAAACAAGCACCATTAAGTGCAATACTATCTCCAATTTTTGGCTTATATTTTGCCATAACTGTTAAAACACTATTTGAATAATTAACAACCGTAGCCATCTCTCGAATTAAACCTGTAAACATCTATACCCTTGAATTTAAATTTATTAATTATATCCTAAATCATACTAAAATATTAGTTTAGATTAAATATAATGTAAAAAATAAATTAGGAAATACTATGTTAATTTTAATACCTGTTGATTGTAATGATGAAGAAGAAGCAAAAATATCAGCAATAGACTCAGCAAAAAGTTGGGTTTTACTAGATTTTGATGAAGGAAGAGTACATAATACATCTTTTTATAATACACATGAAGAAATAGATGACTTTATAGATGTTTTAATAGTAAAAGATACAAGCGAACATGTATGGAATTTTGAAGAACAAGGTATTGCAATACTTATAGCTCCTATGCAGAGATATATTGAAGATATTATGGAAGCTTTTATCTTTAAAGAACTACATGACTATAGTAACTCTGTAAATAAAGCTTAATCAATAATCTCCATAATTAAAGTTTTTATATTCTTCTTTTCTTGAATCTCTACTAATTTTAATTTTGGAATTTCTAAATTCATAAGCTCTGTAAAATTTTGAATGTTATTTTGTGCTATATGTTTTAAGAGCTCACCTCTATAATATTTAGCCCAATGGCTTACAACTTTTCCATCTTTTAAAAATTTATAGGTAATTGTATTTGCTACTGGCTTATAGTATTTATCATAATATCCTGCTCGTATATCAATAACCTCATCACCTAAAAAATTATCTAATACATCTTTTAGATATTTCTTATAGTGCTTTTCTACATCAATTGTAGGTAGTTTTGAACCTTGTTTATATTTATAGTCAGGAATTAAATCTGATGCTTTTATAGCTCCAAATATATTTGAAAATAATACCACATTTTCATCTACATATGCTTGTGTATTCTTATTTAACTTATTATAATCTAATGCTTCAAAAGCAACACCTGTATATCTTTGAATCGCTTTCATAGTTGGTTTATTTAAAATAGACTTTGAATATTTTACAACATCATCAGTTTTTTTAATACCAAACCATTTAGATAATTCTTCTTGAGTTGATTTTTTGATAAATTCTTCATAATTGTTAATTACTTCAATTCTATTTTCATATATCTCTTTAAAAGAGAAATTATCTCTACAAAGTGGTGGCTGGTCACCACCTTCTACTTTTATTTCTGCGGGTGCTAATAATATTTTCATATTACTTTTCTTTTAAGACCTTAATTGCTTTTTGCATAAGTTCAATATGATAGTTTTCTTGATAATTAATATAATTAAAGAATTGTGATAAGTCTTCATCTTTTACAGCTTCAGCTAACTTTCTACATTCCTCTTTAGCAGCTTCTTCTTCTGCAATACCATCAACTAGAAATTGTTCTATATCTTCTCTTTGATAAATAGATTCTATTACAATTCGAGGAACTGATAATATACCCATTTTACTTAACATATTTCCAAAACATTTCAAATGATATAAAGACTCATCAATTAAATCTTGATATACATTGTAAAGTAATGTTTCTTCCGTATAATTTTGCATATAACTATATACTAAAATCAGTTCATATTCTTTATATGTTTCTTCGAAAAGAAAAATTGTAAATGCATCTGTTGAAGTTTTATCTAATTCTTTATTTTCATAAATTCGCTCTTTATTAAAAGCTGTTATCTCTACTATTTGAGTTGAATTTTTTAATAAAGATTCAAGTCTTTGCATCATATAAAATTCATCAGAAATAATTCTAGCAAATAAAACATTTTCTTTATATTGTCTCATTGAAATTTTAATTTCATTTATTAGATATTGAAAATATTGAGCTTGAGTATCTTGCCTAATATCTATTTCAAATCTATTGTAATCATAGGCTATATTATTAGCTTTACATTCATTTGATAACCATTTTAAATGTCTAAATTGTATTTGTGAAAATTCATATATTTCACTTTTTATTTTCTCATCTTTAATTGCAAAAGATGCAAAAAGAACTTTTAACCAAAGCTCATGTTTTACTTTATATATATTATTTAATTCCATTATTTTTCTACCTCATCTTCAATTTCACAACTCTGTACTAAATCAATTGTTGTCATCTCTTCATCTACACCATTATTATGATTATCTCTATTAATAAGTGCTGCATCAAATGCTCTTAGTACTAGTCTTGAACATGCTTGTTGTTTTTTAGGAGCACCTTCTAGTTTTTCATCCATAAGTTCTGCAGCTCTTATTGCATTTTTAAGAGTATCACCTTTTACCATCTCTGTAAATAATGATCCTGCTACAATCGTATCTTGACAAGCATTTGCACCAAATTGAATTGTATTTACATTATCATTAAGCACATTAATATATAGCATAACAAATTCACCCGTTTTCTTATCTACACACATACCTATACCTTGTGCTTCTTCAAGTTTTCCATAATTTCTAGGATACATCATATGATCTAATATCTCTGCACTAACATCTTTTATTTGATCATTTTCTAGTTCTAATACATCTTTTTTATTCATAAAATTCTCCACTGTGATATTGCCACATATTATTATTTTTTAAAAACTTACTCTTTTCAATAAAAGATTCATCTTTTCCATTAACTGTTAACTGTACTTTAAATTTCACAAAAGACTCTTCATCTCCATCAATAAAATCTAATATTTCTAATTTTTCAAAATTTGAATATTTACAAAAATCTAAAATATCATTTGACCATGATAAAGTTTCTGGTGTAAAATCTGGATTGTTTATATGTGTTGTTTTGATAATATAGTCACTATTAGAAATAATATATGCTACATATCTTGACCTCATAAGTTGCTCTGAGGTTTTAGGAAAAGTACCTTTATGGTAAGGCTGACAACATTTTTTGTATTTATCACCACTACCACAAGGACAAGGAGAATTAACTCCTATCTTTGTTTTATTATGCTTCTGCATTCTTTTTTTGTTTTGCTGCTCTTCTTCTCATTGAAGGATCTAATTCTCTTTTTCTAATTCTAATAGAAATAGGAGTAATCTCAACAATCTCATCATCTTCAATCCACTCTAAAGCTAATTCTAAAGACATGTCTCTTTTAGGAATAATCTTAATAGCTTCATCAGCTCCAGAAGATCTTACATTTGATTGCTGCTTAGCTTTTACAGGATTAACATCAAGATCATTTTCTCTTGCGTGCTCACCTACTACCATACCACCATAAACTTTATCTTGTGGAGATATAAACATTTGACCTCTGTCTTGTAAACTAAAGATTGAATAAGCAACACCTTCACCTTGCTCCATAGAAACTAATGCACCATTCATTCTTGATGTTACACTTCCAGAGTATGGTCTAAATTCTAAGAATGAATGATTCATAACACCTTCACCTTTTGTAGAAGTTAAGAATTCATTTCTATATCCAATTAATCCACGTGCAGGAATTTCAAATTCAACTCTAGTTTGACCATTACCCATTGGTACCATATTTGACATTACGGCTTTTCTTTTACCTAATGTTTCAATTACACCACCAGAAAATTCATCTGGAATATCACATACTAAATGCTCAAATGGCTCCATCTTAACACCATCAACTTCTTTTACAATAACTTCAGGTCTAGAAATAGAGAACTCGAAACCTTCTCTTCTCATATTTTCAGCAAGAATTGTAATTTGTAATTCACCTCTACCATTTACCTCAAATGCTGCATCACCTTTTGGATTATAGTTCATTGCAATATTAGTATTCATCTCAAAATCAAGTCTTTCTTGAATTTTATTAGAAGTAACAAATTTACCTTCAGTACCAGCTAATGGTGAGTTATTTACTGCAAATGTTACAGATAAAGTAGGCTCTTCAATATGTAAAGGATCAAGAGGCATTGGGTTTGCAGGATCACAAAGTGAATCCCCAACATCAATTGTTTCAAATCCAGCAATAGCAACAATATCACCATGACCAGCTTTATCAATATCTAATCTTTCAAGTCCTTTAAATCCAATAAGCTTAGAAACTCTACCTTTAACTTTCTCACCATCAGCTTTTACTAATGTTACAGTTTCACCCATAGAAATTGTACCATTAAAGATTCTAGCAATACCAATTTTACCAATAAATGAATCATGTGATAAGTTAAATACTTGTAATTGAAGACCATTATCATCAGATCCTGTTGGTGCTGGTACTTCTTCCACGATTAAATCTAATAATGGAATCATATTTTCATTTGGCTCATCTAAAGACATTTTTGCATATCCATTTTTTGCTGCTGCATATACAACTTGGAATTCTAATTGCTCTTCAGTAGCACCCATTTGATCAAATAGGTCAAATACTTCATCAACAACTCTATCTGGTTCACCAGCAGGTTTATCAATTTTATTTACAACAACGATTGGTCTAAGACCTAATTCTAATGCTTTTTTAACAACAAACTTAGTTTGAGGCATTACACCCTCTTGTGCATCAACAAGTAATAAAACAGAATCAACCATTTTTAAAACTCTTTCAACTTCTCCACCAAAGTCAGCATGGCCTGGAGTATCAATAATATTAATTCTAGTATCTTTATAATCAATAGCAGTATTTTTTGCTAAGATTGTAATTCCTCTTTCTTTTTCAATATCATTACTATCCATCATTCTTTCTTCAGTTTCATCTCTCTCATCGAAAGTTCCAGATTGTTTTAATAGTTCATCAACTAGTGTAGTTTTACCGTGATCAACGTGTGCAATAACGGCAATATTTCTAATATCTCTCATTTTTATTCCTTCTTTTGCAATCTAAATTGCGTAATATACGCGGATTGTATCTAAAAATATATTAATTTATCATACCAATATAAGTTTGTAGAATTTTATATATCTTGTAGTATAATAAATTAAAATATAACATTAGGACTAAAACCATGAATATTACACTTATGCAACACTCTTCTTTAGAAGTTTGTGCTCACGCAATTCGTACTTGTTGGCAAAGTTTTGACAATAGTGATGATGGTGGAGAAAAAGATAAAGATCTAATAAATAGAGTTGGAAATAAGTTTAAGCATGCATCTACTCTAGAGCACTTAACATATACATTTTATATTGCTGGTGTATCACGTGCACTATTACAAGAATTAGCTCGTCATAGAATGGCAAGTCCTAGTGTAAAATCTACTCGATATACTTTAAAAGAATTAAAAGATGAAATATCTTTTACTGATGGTATGAGTGCGGTTGAATTAACTGAAAAATATACAAATAAAGATGAAGTATACGCTGATAAGCATATGGTAAGAGCATCTAAATATCTTGTATGGACAGATGAACTTATTGTTGATTTCTCTTCTATTGTTGCATTAGAAAATTTAAGATTAGCATTGGTATCTGGTATTTCAAATGATAAAGCAAAATTTTGTCTTCCAGAATCTTATAAAACAGAATTAACTTGGACAATAAATGCTAGAAGCTTACAAAATTTTATTGCACTAAGAAGTGCAAAAGCTGCATTATGGGAAATTAGAGATTTAGCAGATGCTTTATATCAAGCACTTCCTTCAGAACATCAATATCTATTTAATGATTGTATAGCTAAATAATGTCAAATTTTGATAGTGCTATTTCTACACCAATAAGCTCTTCAGCTTCTTTTTCATATTCATCATCAAAAGAAGCTGAAGATATATTTTCTGGCAATTGTTCTAAACCACTTTATTCTAGAATGGGTAATCCTACAACAACTGTTTTAGAATCTAAAATGACAGAATTAGAAAATGGAATTGGTGCTGTTGCTACAAGTTCAGGTATGGGTGCTATTACTATGTCTATTATGTCTTTATGTTCAAGTGGAGATGAAGTATTAGCTATTGGTGGCCTATTTGGTGGTAGCTATGCTTTATTATCACAAACCCTACCCAGATACGATATTCAAACTAAATTTTTCGATGCTTCTGATTTAAAAAATTTAGAAAAAAATATTACAGATAAAACAAAAGTTATTTTTTGTGAATCTGTAGGAAATCCAAATCTTAGATTAGTTGACCTAGAAGCTATCGGTAAAATAGCAACAAAATATAATATTGCTTTTATTGTTGATAATACAATTACACCTAAAATTATACAACCATTAAAAAGTGGTGCCGATATAGTTGTATATTCTACAACAAAAATTATAAGTGGAAATTCTTCAGCACTTGGTGGCATTGCAGTTTTTAGAGAAATAAAAGATAAAGATAAATTTAAAACTTCTAGATATAGTTTTTTAAACCCTTTTATATCTAAGCTAGGTGCAAAAGCTTTAATTGGAGCATCTAAAAAAAGAATTTTAAGAGATTTTGGTATGAGTGCAAATGCAAATGCAAGTTATCATACTTTACTTGGTCTTGAAACTTTAGACTTAAGAAATGAAAGAGTAAATAAATCTTGCGAAATTATAGCTTCAAATATTCAAAAAGCTGGATTAAATGTAAATCATCCATCATTAAGTGTTAACTGTGATAACACACTATATAAGACAAACTATAAAAATGGATGTGGAACTATTATAACTATAGATATGGGTACAAAAGAAAAAGCATTTAAATTTTTAGATAATACAAAATTACTTACATTAACTGCAAATATAGGTGATAGTAGAACACTTGCACTTCATATGGCAAGTACAATTTACAGTGATTTTAAATCTGAAGAAAAAGACTTTTTAGGTATTACTGATGGACTTATTAGATTATCTATTGGACTTGAAGATCCAAATGATATAAGTAAAGATTTAATTACTTCATTTTTAAGCGTTGAGAGTGTGTAATAGCAACTGCTATTGCATCTGTAATATCTAAAGGCTTTATCTCTTTTTTTATACCTAAGAGTCTTTTTACCATAAAAGCCACTTGTTCTTTTGCTGCTTTACCATTTCCTGTTACTGCTTGCTTGACCTGAAGCGGTGTATACTCAGAAAAATTACCAAATTCTTGTAATATTTTTAAACTTAAAGCTCCTCTAAATTGAGCTAATTTAATTACAGATTTTGGATTATGTGCATAAAACATATCTTCAATAGAAACTTCATCTATTTTATGATTAGAAAAAATTATTTCTAATCCATCCATAAGTTCTAAAATTTGTTCCTGCAATACTCTAGATTTCATTTTTATTAATCCAGCTTCAACTAATTTTATTCCTAATCTATTCACATTTAAAATTGCATATCCACAATTAATTGTTCCTGGATCAATACCTAAAATCTTATATTCTTGCAAGCTTATCCTTATTTTTAAAAGTTATTCACGTTTTCACATATTTCACATAACATTTATTCACATAAAATAATTGTATCTTTAAGTAAAGTAATAACTAATTAAATATTAGATAAAATAAAAGAAATTAATATAAAAGAGTTATAAATCAATTGACAACACAAAAGTTTTTAAACCAAATAAAACTAGAATCAACTGAACAAGATTATACAAGATACTTAAGTCAACTTGTATTTAAAAAAAATAGCTCCAATGAACAACTATCTGTATTTGAAGTACCAAATAAATATATTGCAAAATATATTAACACACGATTCATCGATACTATAAAGAAAACTATCCTTAAAATTATAAATATATCAACAGAAGTTGAAATACGTATTATAGGGGAAAGAAAACAATCTAAAACACAAATTAAAAAAAACCAAGAAGATGAAGTACAGAAAACAAACTCAATTTTAAATGCATCATATACTTTTGATTCTTTTATTGTTGGATCATCAAACCAAATGGCATATAATGCAGCCTTAGCAGTAGCAAAAAAAGGTGCAATGCAATTTAATCCATTTTTTATATATGGTGGTACAGGATTAGGTAAAACACACTTAATTCAAGCTATAGGAAATTATTGTATTGATGATGGAAAAAAAGTTATTTATGTAACTAGTGAACAGTTTATGAATGATTTTACTTTTTCAATTAAAAATAATACTATGCACCATTTTAGAGATAAGTATAGAAGCTGCGATGTTTTACTTATAGATGATGTACAATTTTTTTCTAATAAAGAACAAACTCAAGAAGAGTTTTTCCATACATTTAATGAATTACATTCAGCAAATAAACAAATTATAATGACTTCAGATAGATTACCGTCACAAATACCTAGCTTAGTAGATAGATTAAAAACTAGATTTGAATGGGGATTAATTGCTGATGTACAGATACCAGGACTTGAAACAAAAATAGCAATTGTAAAAAAGAAAAGTGAATTAAATGGATTTATTCTTGATAACGATGTAATTAATTTTATTGCCACATCTCTAGATAGTTCAATTCGAGAAATCGAAGGTGTAATTATAAAAATAAATGCAAGTAGTAGTTTGCTTGGCCAAAGTATAAACTTAGAATTTGTAAAAAATTTACTTAAAGATCATATTAAAGATAAAAAAGAAAATATTAAACTACCAGATATAATTAATGTCGTAGCTAGTGAATTAAATATAAAACCTAGTGATTTAAAATCAACAAAAAGAACTGCAAATGTTGTAAATGCTAGACGAGTTACAATATATTTAGCAAGAGAATTAACACTAAATTCTATGCAAGATATAGCAAAGTATTTAGGTATGAAAGATTATTCTTCAGTATCAAAAAACATAACTAAAGCAAATGAATTAATAGAAAAAGATGATAATTTCAAATTGATAATTGATAATATTAAAAGTAAAATTATTAATAAGGAATAATAGGTATAAAATTAAGTTTATAAAATTATGTGAAAGCTAGTGAATAAATGTTATACTTTTTTCACTAGCTACAAGTATTTAAAAATAGCTTCTAAAGATATATTTTCAACTTTTCACGTATACTACTATATCTACTACAATAATTTAAATATAAAGGGATAAAATGAAATTTAAAATTGAAAAAAACATATTTGATAATGTAATTACTTCTATGCAACCATTCTTAGAAAAAAAAGATGCAAGTAATATAACATCACATATTTTTTTACAAGTAATTGATAATATTTTAATAATTAAATCAACAGATTTAGAAATGGGTTTAAAAATAGATATAAATTCTATTGAAGATTCTATTGATGGAAAAGCTACAATAAATGGATCTAATCTTTTAGGAATATTAAAAAGATTAAAAAATGATTCATTAATTATTGAAGTATTAGATAATAATTTAATAATTAAACAAAATAGATCTAAATTTAAATTACCTATGTATGATGCAAATGAATATCCGTCTTTTCCAAATACTATTATGGATAATAAATTAAATATTAACTCTATACATTTAATTAACTCTATAAAAAAGATAACTCCAGCTATTGATAATAATAATCCTAAATTTGAATTAAATGGAGCTTTAATTGATATAAAAAGTTCTAAAATAAACTTTGTATCAACTGACACTAGAAGATTAGCAGTTTCTTATCTTGAAAATATATCAAATAAAGATGCTAAAATAATTATTCCTAAAAAAGCAATAATTGAAATTCAAAAAATATTCTTTGATGAAATTGAAATTAGTTATGATGAAACTTATTTGATAATCAATACAAAAAATAAACAATTTTTTACAAAACTTATAAATGGTAAATATCCTGATTATGAAAGAATTATTCCCAATTCACTTAAGCATAATATTGAAGTTTCTAAAGATACATTAATAGAATCAATTAAACTTGTAACATCATTATCTCCAAATCTTAGACTAACTTTCTCATCAAATTCTATCATATTTGAATCTATTGATGATGAAACAGAATCTAAAACAAAAATAGATATTGAATTACCTTTAGAACAAAGTTTTACAATAGCAGCAAATAATAAATATTTATTAGACTTTTTAAGTATGGCTAATAATGAAAAAATAAAAATTGGATTTAATGAATCAAATTTACCATTCTATTTAGAAGATAATAAATTCTTTACAATAGTAATGCCAATTATTTTAGAAAAATAGGAGATAAGCATGAGTACTGAATATGGAGCTAGTAATATTAAAGTCTTAAAAGGACTAGAAGCTGTAAGAAAAAGACCTGGTATGTATATTGGTAGTACTGATGATAGAGGTTTACATCATTGTGTTTATGAAGTTGTAGATAATTCTATTGATGAAGCTATGGCAGGACATTGTGATACTATTAAAGTTACTATAACTAAAAATAAAACTGTAATCGTAAGTGATAATGGTCGTGGAATTCCAACTGATATTCATCCTGTAGAAAAAATTAGTGCAGCAACAGTTGTACTTACAGTATTGCATGCAGGTGGTAAGTTTGATAAAGATACATATAAAGTATCTGGTGGTTTACATGGAGTTGGTGTATCTGTTGTAAATGCATTATCTAGTGATTTAAAAATGACTATTCATAGAGGTGGAGAAATTCATTATCAAGAATTTTCATGTGGTATTCCAAAATCTCCTTTAGAAGTTATTGGAAAAACAAAAAAAACTGGAACTACTATCGAGTTTTTACCAGATAGTAGTATTTTTGAGACAGATAATTTTTCATTTGAAACATTGTCTAGAAGATTTAAAGAAGTTGCTTATTTAAATCCTTTAATTACTATTGAATTAAATGATCAAAGAGATGGTACTAAAGAAGTTTATCATTTTGAAGGTGGTATAGCTCAATTTGTTGCAGATGTTAATAAAGGTATAGCTCTAACTAAACCGATTTCTTTTAATGTATCAGCTGATGGTGTAGAAGCAGATATTGCACTTTTATATAATGATTCTTATATAGAAAAAACACAATCTTTTGTAAATAATATTAGAACAATAGATGGTGGTACTCATGAAGCAGGATTTAAAGCAGGACTAACAAGAAGTATTGTTAAATACGTAAAAGAAAATGCTAATGTTAGAGAAAAAGATACTAAAATATCCGGTGATGATGTAAGAGAAGGTTTAATTGCTGTAATTTCAGTTAAAGTACCTGAACCACAATTTGAAGGACAAACAAAAAGTAAATTAGGTTCATCATATGTAAAACCAATTTGTCAGAAATTAACTAGTGAATCTTTAAATAAATATTTTGAAGAAAATCCTCAGCAAGCAAAGTTTGTAATGGAAAAGGCATTAGCTGCTAGTAGAGGTAGAGAGGCTGCTAAAAAAGCAAGAGATCTTACTAGAAATAAAACTGGAGTAAGTGTAGGAACACTTCCTGGTAAATTAGCTGATTGTCAAAGTAAAGATCCAGAAATAAGAGAATTATATTTAGTGGAAGGGGATTCTGCTGGTGGATCTGCTAAACAAGGTAGAGATAGAGTTTATCAAGCAATTTTACCACTTAAGGGTAAGATATTAAATGTTGAAAAATCTAGACTTGATAAAATTTTAAAATCTGATGAAATTAGAAATATAATTACCGCATTAGGTTGCGGTATTGGTGAAGACTTTGATACTGAAAAAATTAGATATCATAAAATTATTATCATGACCGATGCTGATGTTGATGGTAGTCATATTCAAACACTATTATTAACTTTCTTCTTTAGATTTTTAAGACCATTAATAGATAAAGGTTATTTATACATAGCTCAACCACCTTTATATAGATATAAAAAAGGTAAAAATGAAATATATCTAAAAGATAATACAGCATTAAGTAATTATTTAATTGAAAATGGATTACAACAGTTTGAGTTCGAAGGTATGGGATATAATGACCTTCTTGATATGTTTAAAATTGTATCAGTATATAGATCAATGCTTGAAAATTTAGAGAAAAGATATTCTTTAGTAGAAGTATTAAAACATCTAATAGAAAATAATAATCTAGTTTCTTTAACTTATGATAAATTATTTGATGAAATAAAAGTATACCTTGATAGTAAAGGTTATAATATTTTAAATCAAACTATAACTGATGAAAAAATACATATTTTTGTACAAACTAATGAAGGTTTAGAAGAATTATTAATTGATGATGAATTATTTAATTCACCATATTTTAATGAAGCTACGTATTTATTTAATAAATTAAATGAAAGAGATTTATCTCTATTTAATGGTGAAGATTTAATAGATATTTTAGAATCAATAGAAGGAACTGCTAAAAAAGGCGCATATATCCAAAGATATAAAGGTCTAGGTGAAATGAATCCTGAACAACTTTGGGAAACTACTATGATACCTGAAGATAGAAGACTTTTAAAAGTAAAAATAGAAGATGCAGAAATTGCTAGTGATACATTTACATTATTCATGGGTGATGAAGTAGAACCTAGAAGAAAGTATATTGAAGATCATGCAAAAGATGTTGAACATCTTGACGTATAAAAGATAATTAATTTATGTTATTAACAAAAAAAAGTGAATATGCATTATTAGCTTTGGTACTAATTTCAAATAGTCCAAAGCCAAAAAATGCAGAAACTATAGCAAATGAATTAAATATATCTAAATCTTTTCTTTCCAAAATATTACAAATTTTTACTAAAAAAGAGATATTAAAATCATATAAGGGTGTTAATGGTGGTTTTGTTTTAGCAATACCGGCATGTCAATTAACAATTTTAGATATAACTACAATTGCAGAAGATAAAATACCAACCGTATTTGAATGCTCACCATCTATGAATTTTTGTCCAAGTGCAAAAGCTAGTGGATGTAGTATATGGCCATTATTAAATAATTTACAAAATAAGATAGATGACTTTTTAAAAGAATTAACATTAAAGGATATTATGTAATGAAATTATATCATTTATCTCATACAGATCTTGATGGTTATGCATGTCAGTTAATATCTAAAAAAATATATAAAAATGGTTCTTTTTTTAACGCTAACTATGGTGTAGAAGTAAAAGTAAATTTAAATAATATATTAGAAGATATTAAATTAAATGATCAAAAAGATATATTTATTTTAATTACGGATTTAAATCTTACGAATGATGAATCAAAAAAATTAAATAAAGATATAAATAATTTAAACAATAATGGTTATAAAATTAAATTACAATTATTAGATCATCATGGTACTGGGCAAAATAGTGCTGATAAATATGATTGGTATTATTTAGATACTTCAAGAAGTGCTACTAAAATAACATATGAATATTTTAAAGAAAATTACGAAGAATTTAGTTCTCTTTGTGAAGAAAACTTCGATATTTTAATTGAATCAATTAATGCAGTTGATATTTGGTTGGAAGATAATAAATACTTTGAATTTGGAAAAGTATGTATGACTATGGTAGCAAAAGCACAAGAAATTAATAATATACTATTCGCTAAGAATAATAGAGACTATAGATTAACTTTAATATCAAATGCTTTAGAGTATGTAGCAAAAGATGATGGTCATATATTACTAGATGAAAATATATATAGATTAAAAAAAGAATATTTAAAAGATAATAAGAATGATACTATGGATAATTTAAGTAGTAAATATCTTGTAAAAATGATAGAAGATCAAAAAGAATATTTAACAGTTACATATAAAAATCATAAAGGTTTATTAACTTTTACACTAGGTAATATATCAATACCAGCAAATAGATTCTTAAAAGAAAATATTGATTATGATTTCTTTATTGACGTAGGTAGACGAGGACGAGCTAGTATGCGTGCAGATAATAAAGTTGATGTAGCTGTCTTAGCTAGTAAAATTGGTAAAGGTGGAGGTCACCCTAATGCTGCTGGTGTAGCTTTTCACGACTGGAAAGATACAATAAATTATAGTGATGTAAAATCATATATTCAAAGTAAGCTAGACAATTCTAACTAGCTTGCAAATTTTCAAATATAATTAAATATATACCCTTAAGTTAAGCTTTAATAAAATTTCGATATAATCCAAATCCTTGTAAAAAAGGAAACTCACATGTATCAATTCTAAAAAGGGTTGTGTATTATAAATACATGAATGGATGCAGAGGTAGATATTATGATTAATATCTAAATAAACCCAAAAATTATCTAGTCAAAAGACTAAAAGAAGGACATATTATGGTTACTATGAAAGACCTATTAGAATGTGGTGTACACTTTGGACACCAAACAAGAAGATGGAATCCAAAAATGAAAAAATACATTTTCGGAGTAAGAAAAAATATTTATATTATTGATTTACAAAAAACATTAAGATACTTTAGATTTACGTATAATCTTGTAAGAGATGCTGCTGCTGAAGGTCAAACAATGATTTTTGTAGGAACTAAAAAACAAGCAAGAGAAGCAATTAAAAAAGCTGCTGAAGATTGTGGTATGCCATATGTAAACAACAGATGGTTAGGTGGAATGTTAACAAACCACGATACAATCAAAAAAGGTCTAAGAAAATTAGAAATCATCAAAAAGATGAGAGAAGAAGGTCAAATGGATCTTTTAACTAAAAAAGAAGCATTAATGCTTACAAGAAAAGAAGCTAAATTAGAGTCTTACCTTGGTGGTATTAAAGAGATGAATAAAATGCCTGATATGATGTTTGTAATTGATGCAGTTAAAGAAAAAATTGCTATTTTAGAAGCTAGAAGATTAGGAATTAAAGTTTATGCTCCATTAGATACAAACTGTGATCCTGATTTAGTAGATTTCCCAATTCCAGGAAATGATGATGCAATTAGATCTGTTCAATTATTCTGTAACGAAATGGCTGCAGCAATGAATGAAGGTAAAGCAGCAAGAGCTGAAGCTAATGGTGAAGAAGAAGTTGCTGTTGAAGTTTCTGCAGAAGAACAAGCTGAAGTAGTTGCGGAAGCTGTAGCAGAAGAAGAGTCTAAGTAATGGCTGGAGCAACTCCTAAATTAATTAAAGAATTAAGAGGATTATCTGGAGCTGGACTTAGTGACTGTAAAAAAGCACTAAATGAATGTGAAGGTGATATTGAAAAATCAATGGCATTCTTAAGAGAATCAGGACTTGCTAAAGCTGCTAAAAAAGCTGGTAATGTTGCTGCTGAAGGTTTAGTTTCTATTTTAATTAATGAAGATTTTACAAAAGCTACGCTTGCTGAAATTAATTCTCAAACAGATTTTGTTGCTAAGAATGATGATTTTATCAATCTTAAAAATGAAATTACTGCTCATGTTCAAGTAACAGGTTCTACTACTACTGAAGAACTTAATTCAACTACTATTAATGGTACTAACTTTGAAGAGTATTTAAATGGTAGAATTGCTATTATTGGTGAGAATATTGTTGCTAGAAGAATGGCTACAGTTTCAACTGATACTGGTGTTGTAAATGGTTATGTTCATACAAATGGTAAAGTTGGTGTTATTTTATCTGCTACTTGTGCTCCTGAAGCAAAAGAAAAAGCAGCAGCACTTCTTAAATCATTAGGTATGCATGCAGCTGCTATGAAACCATCTGTAATCTCATATGAAGATTTAGATCCTGAGTTTGTAGAATCTGAAAATAAAGCAATTATTGCTGATATTGAAAAAGAGAATATTGAGTTACATAGACTTGGTAAACCTGAGAAAAATATCCCATTATTTGTATCAAAATCTCAATTAACTGAAGAAGCATTAGATGCTGCTAAAGCTGACATGAGAACTGAATTACTTGCACAAGGTAAACCAGAAAAAATTATTGATAATATCTTAAAAGGTAAAATCGAAAGATTTATTGAAGATAATACTCAATTAGATGCAACTCATGCATTATTAACTCAAAAATTTGTAATGGATGACAGTAAAACTGTTGCTCAAGCAATTGCTGATGTTGACGCTTCAATTAAATTAGTAGACTACATTAAGTTTGAACTTGGTGAAGGTATTGAAAAAGTTGAAGAAGACTTTGCTGCAGAAGTAGCAGCTCAAATGGGTAAATAATACCCTTTTGAATTTATAGGTTTGGTCAAAATGGATACTATGATACAAAATTTAGACCAAACCAATTCTTTGCTTCAAGCAAAGAATATCTCACATAGTTTTGATTATCAACTTTTTGATAATATAAATCTTTCATTAAAAAATCATGAATCAATTGCAATTATTGGAATAAGTGGATGTGGTAAATCTACATTTTTAAATATACTCTCTTCATTATTAACTCCTGATAAGGGTGAAGTTATTTATGAAAATAAGAATATTTATAAGTGTAAAGAAAATGAACTTACAGAGATAAGACGAGATAAATTTGGTATAATATTCCAATCACATTATTTATTTAGAGGTTTTAATGCGCAAGAGAATTTAGAAATATCTTCTTTATTGAGTGGTGAGCCTATAGATGATAATTTAATAAAAAGTCTTAATATTGATTTTGTAATGGATCAAAATATTGGTGAATTAAGTGGTGGACAGCAACAAAGATTATCAATTGCTAGAGTATTAACAAAAAAGCCCGCTATTATATTTGCAGATGAACCTACAGGTAATTTAGATAAAGAAACAGCGTTAGATGTTATGAATGTGTTGTTTGAATATATAAATAATAATAATTCAGGTTTAATTATAGTTACACATGAAGATAAAATTGCTTATGAATGTGACCATGTATATAAATTTGATGATAATAATTTAAAGAAGATAAAATAATGAAAATATTACTATTAACAAACAGCGATATAGTATCTAAAATAATAAAATTATCATTAGATAGTTTAAATATTGAATCTAAAATAGTTCATGATATTAATGATTTAGAATCTGCTGATATACTATTAGTGGATGATAAATTTAAAGATATAAATTTTAATATTATGAATAATTTTAGTTCGTCTATTGGTATAATTACAGATGATACAACACTCAAATTAGATGCAAATCATTTTATAATAAATAGACCATTTTTACCATCATCATTCATAAAGATTATAAAAGAGAATATTAAGCTAATAAATAGAGAAAATTGTATAGTTACTAATAGTTTTGATGATGAAAGTATAGTAAAAATTGATTCACTTGATGCGCTTACAAGTCCACTTAATCAAGATGAAATTATTTCATTAAAAGATATATTAATAAAAGATCATGCTATAGATGAAGTTATTGAGGATGAGAATATTTCTGAACTTGATGAAATTATTGATAACGCAATTGCTCAATTGAAGGATGATAATGAATAATTTATTAAATAAGGGTTCTATAATAGTTATTTCTGGACCTAGCGGCTGCGGTAAAAGCTCTTTACTAAAAGAAGTATATAAATATATAGATAATTATTATTTTTCTATATCTACAACTACAAGACAAATTAGAGATGGTGAATCAAATGGTATTGATTATCATTTTGTATCAAAAGAAGAATTTGAAAAAGATATTGAAGCAGGTAATTTTTTAGAATGGGCGCAAGTTCATGGAAACTACTATGGTACATCGCTAAAATTAATTACAGAAGCATTAGAATTAAAAAAAATAGTTATATTTGATATTGATGTACAAGGACATGATATTGTTAGAGAGAAGTTAGATGCTATTACAACATCTGTATTTATCACAACACCATCTTTGGATGAATTAAGTAATAGACTTACATCAAGAGCAACGGATACTGATGAAGTAATTAATAATCGAATTAAAAATTCAAAAATAGAAATACAAAAAATACAAAAATATGATTATTTTATTATTAATGATAATTTAGAATTAGCATCTAAACAGTTATTAAATGTAATAGAGTGTTCAAAAATCAAAACTTCATTATTTGATAAAGATATGATTATAGAAAAATGGCTATCTAATTAATATAGCCTTAAATAACATTAAGTTAATATGCCATACTTTAAAAGATAAGCATTGAGAGTATAATAAATTTATACTTTGAATGCTTCTCTTTAGACCTTTGCAACTATATTTAAGAGCAACGCCCCAGGATGGGAACATAGCAAGGCACTTTTTTATATGGTGTGTTTAGGTATCTGGAGAGGAGTACTTTTAGATTAAATCTAAAAAGTCACTCTTATATATTATAATACTCTTTGAACTTGAACTATATATAAATCTTTTATCCCCACTTTTTATTTTATCAAGAATAATAGATTTTATCTCTAAATCTGTTTTATTATACTTTCTCATCATTAAAAAAAAGTCTTTAATATCGATTAGATCCATTTTTGAACTATCATTATTATTTTTATGCTCAAGTGCATATATATTTTTCATTTCATTAAATGCTGATTGTAATAATGATATTTCTGATTTAAATACAGATATAATTTGTTCTTGATTCATCTCTAATCTTTTTATTTCATTTTCATATTGATGTTTCATTTGTTTTAGATATTTTTTTAATAACTTTATGTGTATATCTTTTTGTTCACTAATATCATTATTTAGAGAATTGTTAGGAGTAGATATTGTATCTTGTTCATTTATATATACAAGAGTACGGCCATCTTTTTTAATTGCTTTTAATTGGCCATTTTTTATTCTATAGTGGACACCTTGAACTGAAAGGTTTAGTATTTGTGCAGCTTGTGCACTTGTTACTAATCTTTGTCCACTATTCATTTTTAGATATTATCTTCGCTATTAATTTCAATTATAGTATGTACATTCCCTCTAGGATTATAGTCTGCTATAACTTTCATAGATTTTGGTTGTAGTTTTGTAAATAAACTATCATATATTTCATTTGCTGAATTCTCATGTGAAATATGTCTATTCATAAAACTATTAATGTATAGTTTTAAAGCTTTTAACTCTATAACTTTGTTATTAGGTACATATGATAATTTTATTGTAGCAAAATCTGGATAACCACTTCTTGGACATTTACACATAAACTCTGGTAAATCTATATTTATTGTATAGTTCTTTTTATGTTCATTTGGCCAAAAATTTTCTTCTGAATTAATATCAAAGTTATTAATTTCATCTTCACCATATTTACAATTAATTGTATCTGACATTGTACTTCTACCTAATTCTTATTAATTGAGCATAGATCACTATATGCTACTTCTAGTCTTGCAATTAAACTTTCCTGACCACTTCTTAACCATTTTCTAGGATCATAATAACCTTTATTAGGCTTCTCTTCTCCCTGTGGATTTCCAATTTGTCCTTGAAGGTAATCATTATTTTTTTCTACGAAACCTTTTACTCCATCCCAAAATGCCCATTGAGTATCAGTATCAATATTCATTTTAATTACACCATATGAAATAGCTTCTCTAATCTCTTCTAATGTACTTCCTGATCCACCGTGAAAAACAAAATCAACAGGTTTTGAAGATGTATTGTATTTCTCTTCAATATACTTTTGAGAATTATCTAAAATTTTTGGAGTTAATACCACATTTCCTGGTTTATATACACCATGAACATTTCCAAAGCTTGCAGCAATAGTGAAGTTTTCATTAACTTCTTGAAGTTTTTCATATGCAAATGCAACTTCTTGGGGTTGAGTATATAATAATGCATTGTCTATATCTGTATTATCAACACCATCCTCTTCACCACCAGTAATACCAAGTTCAATTTCAATCATCATATCCATACTAGACATTCTTTTGAAATATTCTACACATGTACCAATATTTTCTTCAAGAGGTTCTTCACTTAAATCTAACATATGAGAACTATAAAGTGGTCTACCAGTTGCTTTGTAATTTGCTTCACTTGCATCTAATAAACCATCAATCCAAGGTAATAGTTTTCTTGCTGCATGATCTGTATGCAGAACTACTGCTACACCATATGCTTGTGCCATAGTATGAATATGCTGTGCACCACTTATTGCTCCTAAGATTGCAGCATTGTTAGCTTTACAACCTTTCCCAGCAAAAAATTGTGCCCCACCATTACTAAATTGAATAATTATAGGTGAATTAACTTTTGCAGCAGCTTCTAATAGTGCATTTACAGATTCTGTATTTACAACATTTACAGCAGGAATTGCAAAATTATTCTCTTTTGCATATGCAAATAATTTTTTTGTTTCACTTCCTGTAAGTACTCCTGGTTTTACAATATTTAATATACTCATTTTGTACCTTATTTACTTAATTTAATTGTAGCTTTAGCTTTTAGTTTTTCTACTGTATCTTTAACACTTTTTAGAAATTTTTCTTGACCAACTACTTGATGTATTTTTGGTTTTGCATTTTCATAATTAGCAATACCTTCTGCTTTTTTATCTTCTAAATAGATAACGTGAAAACCGAATTGTGTTTTTACAGGAGTAGATGTAATTGTGTCTTTTTTAAGTGCTGCAGCTGCCTTTGAAAATTCTGGTACCATTTGTTTTGATTCAAACCAACCAAGGTCACCACCATTTACTCCACTAGGACCAGTTGATTTTTCTTTAGCTAATTTAATAAATTCAGCCTTTAAATCTTTAGATTTATTTAGCTGAGTAATTAATTCTTTTGCTACTTTTTCATCAGCTACTAAAATATGTCTAGCTTTTAATACAGCTTTTTGAGTAAATTTATCTTTATTAGCTTTGTAAAATGTTTTTAAATCTTCTTCTGTAACATTAATTGATTTTGATTCTTTTTGCATCCAAAATTCTAATGCTAAATCATTTTTAAGTTTATTAAGCGCATCATTGAATGCAGGTTCTTTTGTGATACCAGATTTAAGTGCATTTTGTGCTAATAGTTTTGTATCCACTACTTGATTAATAACTTTTTCTTGTACATCTTTTGGTAATGAATCATAATTAACTTTGTTATCTCTAATTACCATTTTTATATCTGCAGCCGTTATTGCTTCACCATTTACACTACCATAGTTTTGTACTGCTTGAATATTAGTTGTAAGAACTAATGATGCAACAGAAGCTAAAATAATTTTTTTCATTCTTTATGCCTTTTATTTTATATATATTTAGGATATATTATCTAAATATTAGTAGTAAGTGGCTTAGGTTAATATAGTCAATTCTTAAAAAATTTTGAAATTTAGCTTAAGAATACTTTAAAATATCTCTTTTTTATGGTACAATTCGCGAATTATTAAATAAGGCTTAATGCCTTAATGGAGAAAATATGAGAATATTAATTGTAGAAGATGAAATTACATTAAATAGAACATTACTAGAAGGATTACTTGATGAAGGATATCAAGTAGATAGTGTTGAAAGCTATAAAGATGCAGAATATTTTATCGATATTAGAAATTATGATTTAGTTATTACAGATTGGATGTTACCAGATGGTAATGGAGTTGATTTTACAAAAATTGTTAAAAACAGAAATAGCAGAACATCTGTAATTCTTATGAGTGCTAGAGATGATAAAGAAAGTGAAATTAAAGCACTAGAAGTTGGAGCAGATGATTATATTAAGAAGCCTTTTGACTTCGATAATTTACTTGCAAGAATTGAGACAAGATTAAGATTTGGTGGTTCTACAACTATTGATATTGATAAGTTATCTATTAACCCAGATGAAGAAAAAATTATTTATGATGGAAATGAAGTTGAGCTTAAAGGTAAACCTTTTGAAGTTCTAACTCATTTAGCACGACATAGAGATCAAATTGTATCAAAAGAGCAATTATTAGATGCAATTTGGGAAGAGCCAGAATTAGTTACTCCAAATGTTATTGAAGTTGCAATTAACCAAATTAGACAAAAAATGGATAAACCATTAAATATTGCTACTATTGAAACAATCAGAAGAAGAGGATATCGATTCTGTTATTCTGTTCTAGAAGAAGTAAGTGTAAGTGATAAAGTTTTATTTGTTAAAACTAAAAATGATTCAGATGATACTTTAGTTAAAAATTTACAAGAAAAAAATTATTCTGTAGATGTTGTTAATTTAGAAAATATTAAAATGGAAAATATTAAAAACTATGCTTTAATGATAACAGATCTTTTAGAAACAGATAATGATACATTTGACTTTATAGAAAATATTAAAAAAACTAGCAATAGAACATCTATTGTTATTATTACATCAAAAGATGATAGTAGAATGGAAATATCATCATTAAAAGTTGGTGTAGATGATTATATACAAAATGTTTATGACCAAGATATTATTTTAGCAAGAATAGAAGCTAGATTAAGATTTGGTGGATTAAATACTATCGAGATTGATAAGTTATCTATTAACCCAGATGAAGAAAAAATTATTTATGATGGAAATGAAGTTGAGCTTAAAGGTAAACCTTTTGAAGTTCTAACTCATTTAGCACGACATAGAGATCAAATTGTATCAAAAGAGCAATTATTAGATGCAATTTGGGAAGAGCCAGAATTAGTTACTCCAAATGTTATTGAAGTTGCAATTAACCAAATTAGACAAAAAATGGATAAACCATTAAATATTGCTACTATTGAAACAATCAGAAGAAGAGGATATCGATTCTGTTATCCTTCTGCGGAAGAAGCAAAATAATTAAAATAATATCTAGAGAAACTTTTCTCTAGATTATCATATACTTTAGGATTTCCATGTATAAAAGTATTCATCAACAATTTTTAAAACAATTAATTTTAGCAACTACAATATTTATATTAATCTTATCATTCATGTTTTATGGGTTTACTAAAACAACAATTGCAGAAGATATTAGAGATAACCTTATAAATGATGCACAATTAATCAATACTATTAGTCAATCAAGTCAAACACAAAATATCCCTTTTAGTATGCTAACACAAGGTGATGCTAATGTTGATATTGTACAAATTAATTCAAAGAAGATAATAAGATTTAGTATATATAATGTTGGTGATGATTATTTTGCTAAATTAATATATCCATTTGCAAATAAAAATAAGTACTTCATCAAAATTGTTAAAAATGTAAATAGTTCACAAAAAATGCTAAATAAGATTTTTAAAAATCTCTTAATTATTAGTATTGCTGGAATGATTATGGTTATATTATATGCTCTTACTCTTTCGAGAATTCTTGTTGCTCCCATTTTACATATAACAAAAAAATTATCCAATATGAATGAAAACTCTTTATCTCAAATACAACTAGATAAGTTGCCTTTAGAATTTCATCCTTTAGCAAATTCAATTAACAAACTTACAAATAGAATTGAAGGATATGTTAAATATCAAAAGGAACTTTTTATTGGAGCAGCACATGAATTAAAAACTCCATTAGCTGTAATGAAACTGAAAAATGAGATTACAATTAGAAAGCCTAGAGATCAAGAAAAGTATGAAGATACTTTACGTATAAATAATAAAGAGATTGATGGTATGAATAAAATGATAACATCAATACTTGATATTGGAAGACAAGAAAGTGCACAGTTTGAGATACCAGTAAAACTAGATATTATAAATTACTTGATTAATAAAATGAGTGGATATAAATTATTAGCAAATAAAGACTCTGTAATATTAAATTTCACTACAAATATAAAATCATTTGATATTGTAATACAGCCTACACTTTTAAATCAAATTATTCAGAATTTTGTACAAAATGCAATAAAATTTACGCCAGACAATAACTATATAAATATAAATACATTTCACACAGATGATTATATTGTAATCAATGTTGTAGATAGTGGTATAGGTATTGATGAGTCAATAGATCTATTTGCACCATTTAAAAGAGTAGGGAATGCTCAAGGTGCAGGTTTAGGATTATTCTTAGCAAAAAGTGCAGCAGATGCATTAGGTGCTGATATAAGCATTAGAAATAGAACAGATGGAGTTAAAGGATCAGTAGCTAGTTTAAAACTATATACAAATCCTACTTGTATTTTAAAATAAGTCCCTATGTTCTAATTTTGTACATAGATTTTGTACAACATTCATACCAGCTTCTTTTGCTTTTTCAGCTGCATTATTGTTAACAATACCTATTTGGGTCCATATAGTTTTAATATTCTTCATTGCTATTGCTTGATCTACTATTAAACTTACAATGTCTGGTTTTCTAAATATATCTACCATATCAATTTGTTCTTCTATTTCATCAAGACTTCTATATACCTTTTCACCAAGAATAATATCTTCTTTTGGATATACAGGAATTATTTTAAAACCAGCATTTTGTAAATATTTTGCAACCATATTACTTGGTTTGTCTTCTTTTGGTGATAAACCAACTATTGCAATAGTTTTTGTTTCATTAAAGATTTTTTTTATTTCATCTTTATTTGATTGTACTTGTGGGAATTCACATTCCATATTATACCCCTTTTATATAATTTCTAGAATATTTTCTAGTGGTCGACCAATAGCCGCTTTTCCATTATTTATAGCAATTGGTCTTTCAATTAAAATTGGAAAATTTATCATAGCTTGAAGTAATGTGTCGTTTGATGTATTTTCATCTAAAAGATTAAGTTCTGTATATTTATCTTCTTTTGTTCTCATTATATCTTTAGGAGAATTTAAATTTAATAGGTTAATCACTTCAATTAATTCATCTTTAGATGGGATATCTTTTAAATACTCTCTTGATGTAAACTTTATGTCTTTTTCATCAAGAGCTTCAAATGCTGCTCTTGATTTACTACAATTAGGGTTATGCCAAAGCATCATAACTATATTTCTTCTTTATCAAAATTTTTACTAATAGCTGTTTTAATTCTTTTTATTGATTCTTGAACTCCAAGTACAGCTATAACATCATAAACTGATGGTGCTTGTGTTCCACCTGTTAGTGATATTCTAATTGGTTGGAATAATTGAGGAAATTTTAATTCATTTTCTACAATAAATGGTTTTGTAACTAATTCAATATCAACAGGAAGATGTAAAGTATCTTGATTTAATTCTAAAATATTAATATATTTTTCTAGCATTGAGATTGTATTTTCTTTAATGAATTTTTTACTACCTTTTTTATCATAGATAGTTGGTACTTTCATAATATTTTCAATAGCTGATTTTAATTCTACTAAAGTATTTGCTCTTTCTTTACAAAGATCTAATATCATCTCCTTTTTGTCATGTCCATGAATTTCACAATTGAAATATTTAAGCTCATTTGCTAATCTATCATTTGATACATTTTTAATATAGTGAGCATTTAACCATAATAATTTTTCTTCATTATAAGCAGATGATGATTTATTAATATTTGATGGATCAAATAATGATAGCATCTCTTCCATTGAGAATATTTCTTGATCACCATTTGACCACCCTAGTCTAACTAAAAAATTAAGAAGAGCTTCTGCTAGATATCCTTGTGATTTATAATCCATTACATTCATTGCACCATCTCTCTTAGATAGTTTTTTACCAGATGGATTATTAATCATAGGTATATGATAAAATTTTGGTATATCAAATCCAAGAGCATTATATATAACAATTTGTTTTGGAGTGTTAGTTAAGTGATCATCCCCTCTTAATACATCTGTCATATTCATAAGAGAATCATCAATTGCAACTACAAAGTTATAAGTTGGATTTCCATTAGATCTTGCAATTACAAAATCATCTACTTGATCATGATTAAAACTCATAGAACCTTTAACGCCATCTTCAAATTCTAATCTACCATCTAATGGAGCTTTAATTCTTATTACAGGTTCAATACCTTCTGGAGGTGTTCCATCAAAGTCTCTGTATCTACCATCATACCTTGGAGTTTCTTTATTAGCTTCTTGTGTTGCACGTAGTTGATCTAATTCATCTCTACTCATATAACACTTATAAGCTTTACCTTCATCTAAAAGTTGATTAATATACTTTGTGTATATATCCCCTCTTTTTGATTGGTATTCAACTTCACAATCACTATCCATCCCTACCCAATCAAAAGCTTCTATTATTGCTTTAACTGCATCTTCACTATTTCGTGCTTGATCTGTATCTTCAATTCTTAATTTAAATTCGCCATTTGTTTTTTTAGCCCATAGGTAAGAATATAGTGCTGTTCTTAATCCACCTATGTGTAAATATCCAGTAGGACTTGGTGCAAATCTTGTAATTGCCATTTTTTCTCCTTAATGTTTCACATGAAACATTTATTATTTAATTTTATTAATCGTCTTTCATATAAACAAATAGACTAACCATTCCGCCTATTAATACAATCGCAAGGAATATAAGCATTATTAAATCTAGTGTACTCATATTGTTTATCCTTCTATTTTATTTTTTTCTTTAAGTTGACCGCATGCTGCACTAATATCTAATCCTTTAGATTCTCGAATAGTACAAATTACGTTTTTGCTTAATAAATATTCTTGAAATTTTACCATATTATTTCTTGATGGTCTTTGATAATCTACACCTTCAAATGGATTAAAATATATTAAATTCACTTTTGCTTCTATACCACTTAAAAGTTTTGCTAATTTGTCGGCAGATTTTATATCATCATTTTTATCTTTAATAACTAGATATTCAAACATAATCTTTTTTCTAGTATCAACAGGAAATCTTTTTACTGCATCTATGATTGATTGAATATTATATGCTTTATTCATTGGTATAAGTTCACTTCTTAAATTATCATCAACTGCATGTAGTGAAATTGCTAATTGTATTCCTAAATCTTCTTTTGTTAATTTATCAATTTTTGAACTAATTCCACTTGTTGATATTGTTTGTCTTCTTGTGTTAATATTGAGGCCATTTTCTTCTGATAAAATTTTGATTGCTTGAACAAGATTATCATAATTATCTAGTGGTTCACCCATTCCCATATAAACTATATTAACACTTTTATTTTCATCTATATTATTTTCTTTTTTTAGATATAAAACTTGTGCTACAATCTCTCCAGCTGTTAAATCTCTAGTAAATCCACCTTTTGCAGTAAGACAAAAACTACACCCTACTTTACATCCTACTTGAGAAGATATACAAAATGTGTATTGTTCACTTTTTGTAATTTTTCCAGTCTCGTCAGTCTTTTTATCTTTCATTAAAAGAAGTACTGCTTCAACTGTTGTTTTATCATTGAATTCAAATAGATATTTTATAGAACCATCTATACTCTTTTCAACACTAATAATTTTTGCAATATTTATCGGAAATTTATTTTCTAAATCTTCTTTTAATATATTTGGTAAGTTATTCATTTCTAAATAGTTTGTAGCATATTTTTTATATATCCAATTATAAACTTGCTTTGCTCTAAATGATGGTTTAATTATTGATTGTAATTCGTTAAGTTTGTAATCATAAATTGTTTTTATAATATTTCCTTTCATTGTTTCATGTGAAACATTTTGTATACTTTAAAGTAGAGTTAAACATTTTGTATAATATTTTTAGATTTTAAATATGATACAAGTTTATTCATTGATACTTGATGATTATTTATAAAGTCTTTATGTGCATCTTTATTTGTGTAGTTTGTTACAATAAATATACCAGCAATAGGTATGCTGAATTTATTAGCTACTTGCATTAAAGCATAGTATTCCATATTTTCAATACCTATATTATGTTCTTTATATTTTATTGATAATTCTTTATTTGTAGTGATGTAATTAGAAGAATTAACTATAGTTTGATCTTTGGTAAAATTATTATCACTTTTTAACATATTGTTTATTGGAGTATAACAATCATCATTTAAAAATGCTAATTCTATATTTGAAGAGCTTTTTGACTCTACAATATCAAAAATATCATATTCTCCATAACTTCCTGCACTACCAATAAACAATAATGATTCAGGTTTTTCTTCTAAGCATAATTTTGTTAGGCCATATGCACTATCAATTAGACCTACACCTACGCTTTGTGCAAAGTTAAATACCTCTTGATTGCCAGCACAGATAATCATATTTTTTGCCCTATAGCTATGAATACACTAAAGTTATTATTCGGCTTATTAATAACTTGTAATTGTTTTACTATAATATTTTTTAGATTATTATCTTTATATGACTTTTCAATATTATTAATATTAAATCCAAAATGTTCTACCCCATCATTACAACTATGAAAAGTTCCATCTTCTATTTCTAAATCAGCAATACACAGATAACCATTAGGTTTTAAAGAACTTGATAATTTCTTTATAAAGATGTTGGTATCTTTTATATGGTGCATTGTCATATTTGTTACAGCTAAATCATATGTATTAAAATCAAGTTCTTGATTGTTTATATCATGAAGTAATGAAGATATATTATTAAATTCAAGTGATTGAATTTTTTGATTGTAAATATCAATCATTCCTGTAGAAAAATCCATTCCTGTTACAGTCTTAACTTGCTCCATAAGAGCAAAAGAAACTAGACCGCTCCCACATCCATAATCCAATGTATTGAAATTTGAAGTGTCTTCTTTTATAGTCTTAAATATTTCATCAACAAAACATAAAGCACCCTCAACTCTTTCAGGTTTACTATCCCATTTTTTTGCTAACTGATTAAATCTATCTAAGCTCAAATTATATTCTTACTGGGATATTATTTGAGTTTAAATATCTTTTTAGATCCATTATATCTATCTCTTTAAAGTGAAAAATAGATGCAGCAAGTGCTGCTTCTGCACCACACTCAAATGCTTCTTTTATGTGATCCATTGTTCCTGCACCTCCAGATGCAATTACGGGAATATCAATTGCACGACTTATTTGTCCAGTTATATTAGTTTCAAATCCAGCCTTTGTACCATCTGCATCCATTGATGTTAAGAGTATTTCTCCAGCACCTCTGTTATAAACTTCTTTAGCCCATTCTAAAGCATCAAGTCCAGTGTCCTCTCTTCCACCTTTTACAAATACATGATAAGAACCATTTGAAACTTTTTTAACATCTATTGCTACAACAATACATTGTGATCCAAATCTTTTTGCAGCTTGATTAATAAAATCTGGATTAGTTACAGCACTACTATTAATACTTACTTTATCGCACCCTACATTTAATAAATTATAAATATCATCTAGCTTTCTAATACCACCACCTACAGTTAACGGTATAAATACTTCTTTTGCAACCTTTTTTACTACATCGACAATAGTATCTCTTCCTTCATGACTAGCTCCAATATCTAAGAAAGTTATCTCATCTGCACCTTCTTGATTGTATCTTTTAGCTACTTCAACAGGATCACCTGCATCTCTAAGTCCTACGAAATTTATACCTTTTACAACTCTGCCGTTATCTACATCTAGACATGGAATGATTCTTTTAGCAAAACTAACTTCTTCTATAAGACCCGTTAAATTGTCTTGAAAATTACTCAAATGATTTCCCTTGTATTCTATTTAATACTCAATATTTATAGTATATTATCTAATTGTAAGTTAATATTTGATAGACTCTTACTAATTATGATACAAGTAAAAGCAAAAAAACAATTTGGACAAAACTTTTTAAAAGATATGTCAGTTTTAACAAAAATCATCCAAGCGATTCCCAATAATAGCAATCATATTGTAGAAATTGGGCCTGGCTTAGGTGATTTGACCGAAAAATTAGTCAAGTACAAAGAGGTTACTGCATATGAGGTAGATAGAGATCTATATGCCATATTATGTGATAAATTTCAAAAGGAACGCGAGCAAGAACAGCTGAAAATAGTCTTAGGTGATGTATTGGAAGCTTGGGAGAAGAGCTCATTGTTTAGTGAACGTAAGTATGATTTAATTGCAAACTTACCTTACTATATTGCAACAAATATTATTTTAAAAGCATTCGATGATAAGAATTGTGAGCATATCATCGTTATGGTACAAAAAGAAGTTGCCGATAAATTTGTAGCTAAAGTTAAAGATAAAGAATTTTCATCTTTAGGTATTTTAACTACAATAATGTCAGTAGAATCTAAAATATTGGTGACTGTACCCCCTGAATCATTCGATCCAGCACCAAAGGTTGACTCGGCTGTTATATATATTAAAAAAGATATGACAGCAAGCGTAGAAGATGGATTTAAAAAGTTTTTAAAGTTATCATTTACTCAGCCACGAAAGAAGCTTTTAAAGAATTTATCTGCTGGATACAATAAAGACTTTGTAAAAAGTGTTTTAGAAGAACTAGAGATAAAAGAAAATGCAAGACCTCATGAAATAGATGCCCCTTTGTACAACCGTATTTACAAAAGGATACAAAATAATGGAAGAAATAAAGAATAATTCTGTAGATTCAACAAAACAGAATCAAGAAAAGAATGTAGCTACTACAGAACAAGCTACTAAGCAAAAAGATACTAATAGTAAACCGCAATCTAATAAGAATGCAGCAAAGCCTAAAAGAAAAGTTCCTACATCAGGTTATGGTTGGAATAATGATTTATTAAAAGCATTTGATACAAATGAAAAGATTCAAAAAGAAAGACTTAATCCTCATAATAAATTAAATCTTAAAACAAATGCGAATGTAAAAATTACACCACTTGGTGGTTTAGGTGAAATTGGTGGTAATATGATGGTTATTGAGACTGAAAAGTCTGCAGTAATTGTTGATGTTGGTATGAGTTTTCCTGATGAAACAATGCATGGTGTTGATATTCTAATTCCAGATTTTACTTACTTAAGATCTATTAGAAGTAAAGTTTCTGGTATATTAATTACCCATGGACATGAAGATCATATTGGTGCTATGCCATATTTATTTAGAGAGATGCAATTTCCTGTTTATGGAACATCTTTACCGTTAGAAATGATTGGTTCTAAATTTGACGAGCATAAAATGAGAGAGCATAAAAGCTATTTTAGAGCAATTGAAAAAAGAAAACCAATTAAAATTGGTGATTTTGAAATTGAATGGATGCATATTACTCACTCTATTATTGATTGTAGTGCATTAGCAATTACTACTGAAGCTGGTACTATTATTCATACAGGTGACTTTAAAATTGATCATACGCCAATTGATGGTTATCCTACAGATTTCCACAGATTAGCTCATTATGGTGAAAAAGGTGTATTAGCACTTTTAAGTGATTCTACTAATTCACATTCTCCAGGTTTTACAAAGTCAGAAAAAACTGTTGGACCTACATTTGATAGAATATTTGCTAATGCTAAAGGTAGAGTTATTATGTCTACATTTAGTTCAAATATCCACAGAGTTGCGCAGGCAATTCAAAGAGGACTAGATCACGGTAGAAAAGTATGTGTAATTGGAAGATCTATGGAAAAGAATTTAGATATTGCAATGAGATTAGGATATGTTAAATTTCCAAAAGATCAATTTATAGATGCTCATGAAGTAAATAAATATAATGATAAAGAAGTACTAATTGTTACTACAGGTTCACAAGGTGAACCAATGAGTGCATTATATAGAATGTCAATCCATGAGCATAGACACATTAAAATTAAACCAGAAGATCAAATTATACTTTCTGCAAGAGCAATTCCTGGAAACGAAGCAGGGGTATCTGAAATAATTAATAAGCTAATGAATGCAGGTGCAAGTGTAGCATACCAAGATTATACTGATATTCATGTATCAGGACATGCAGGACAAGAAGAACAAAAATTAATGATTAGAATGTGTAAGCCTAAATTCTTCTTACCAATACATGGTGAATATAATCATGCCGTAAGACATGGTAAAACTGGTGTATCTTGTGGTGTATTAGAAAGAAATGTATATATTATGAGTGATGGTGAACAAGTTGAAATTACTCCAAAGTTTATGAAAAAAGTTAAAACAGTAAAAACTGGTAAAGTTTATATTGATAATCAAAGAAATAATAAAATATCAAACGATGTAGTAATTGATAGACAAACAATGGCAAATGATGGTGTTGTAATGATTGTTGCTCAAATTAGTTCAGATGAAAGAAAACTTGTTAGTCCAGCTAAAATTAGTACATTTGGTTTAACTGGTGGAAAAGGTGAAAAATATCTAATTGCAGAACTTGAAGATATTTTAGCACACTATTTAGATAATATTAAGCCAAGTATATTAGAAAATAATAAAGCACTTGAAGATGAATTAAGAAAAGTAGTTAGAAAACATTGTGTAAGAAAATATAGAAAATACCCAATGATTGTTCCAACACTTTTTGTTCAATAATTAAAATATAAAGGTAAATTATGAGATATGTAGATATAGCAAAAGAGGTTCTTTTAACAGAAGCAAATGAATTAACACTTGCTGCATCAGCTATCTCTGATGAAATTACTAAAGCAGTTGAGCTTATATCAAATGCAACTGGAAAACTTGTAGTAATAGGTGTAGGTAAGTCTGGATTAGTTGGAGCTAAGATGGCTGCAACTTTTGCTAGTACTGGTACAAGTTCATTCTTTTTACATCCAACTGAAGCAATGCATGGTGACTTAGGGATGATATCTAAAGGTGACGTTGTATTGGCTATTAGTTATAGTGGAGAGAGTGAGGAGCTTGTACAGCTTCTGCCACATCTAAAAAGATTTGATATTCCACTTGTTGGTATGGCAAAAGATAAGGAATCTACATTAGGAAGATATAGTGATATATTTTTAAGTGTAAATATTACAAAAGAAGCATGTCCTTTAAATACTGCTCCAACATCTTCAACTACTTTAACTATGGCATTAGGTGATGCATTAGCAGTTTGCCTTATGAAGCATAAAGATTTTCAAAAAGAAGATTTTGCATCATTCCATCCTGGCGGAAGTTTAGGTAAAAAATTATTTATAAAAGTTGATGATCTTTTACGTACGACAAATTTACCAATAGTTTCACGTGAAACAACACTTGAAAATGCAATCGTAGTTATGAGTGAGGGTAGACTTGGTAATGTTATAATTACTGATGATGACAATAAGGTTTTAGGATTATTAAGTGATGGGGATTTAAGAAGAGCATTAATGCAAAAAGATTTTTCTCTAGATCTTAAGGCAATAGATGTATGTACTATGAATCCAAAAACAATTGAAGATAAATTTCTTTTAGCTAGTGATGCACTTACGGTAATAGAAGATTATAAAATTCAGTTATTAATAGTAACTGATACAAATAAAAAATTATTAGGCTTATTACATATACATGACCTAATAGAAGCGGGTATAAAATAAATGAAAACTCAGAATAATGAAGAGTTGGTAAGATTAAATAAATTCATTTCTCACAATAGTAAATATAGTAGAAGAGAAGCGGATAAATTAATTGAGGAAGGAAGAGTATCTTTAAATAATGTAATTGTTACTAATATGGCAACAAAAGTTAATGATGATGATACTATAGAAATTGATAATAAAAAGATTTGGCATAATCCAAATAAGCAATTTACTGTAATTGTATATAATAAACAAAAAGGTGAACTTGTAACAAAGAATGATCCTAGAGGAAGAAAAACAATATTTGATACTATATCAAAGCAGTATGCTCATTATACTCCAATAGGAAGACTTGATTATGCTAGTGAAGGTGTTTTACTTCTTACAGATTCAGTAGATGTTGTAAATAAGTTAATGCATTCAGATTTAGAAAGAACATATAAACTAAAAGTAAATGGACCTATTACTGATGAGATTATAAAGTCTATGGAAAATGGAATGGAATTAACTGATGCTACAAGAGGAGCACATTCTCATACAGATATTACAAGTATGGTTTTTGAACCTTTTATTGGATATCAAATCCAAACTAATACACAAAAATTTTCAAAAATTAAAGTAAAAATTGCTGAAGGTAAAAATAGAGAATTAAGAAGATTCTTTGGTCATTTTGATTTGGATATTGTTGATTTAAAAAGACTTGATTTTGGTGGTATCTCATTAAATTCATTACCTTCAGGAAAACACAGATTTCTTAGTAAGGATGAATATAGAAACCTAAAAGACTTTATATATTCAAATGAAGACTCATATTAAGTTAAATTAATGAGTTTAGCTCAAATATTAAGACCACAAAGTTTAGAAGACTTTGTGGGTCAACAACATATCTTACATAAAGATTGTGCATTATATAAATTAATCACATTAAAAGAAATACCACATATGTTTTTTTATGGAAGACCAGGCACTGGAAAAACTACACTAGCAAGAATAATTGCAAAGAATAGTAATTATGATTTTTATAATTTTAATGCTACTTCACTTAAAATAGAACAACTTCGTGAAATATTCAAAAGATATAATAACAGTCTCTCTAAACCATTGATTTTTATTGATGAAGTACATAGGCTAACTAAAACCCAACAAGAGGTTTTACTACCAGTTATGGAAGACTATAGTGCCATTATTATAGGTGCAAGTACAGAAAATCCTCATTTTGCATTAACATCAGCAATAATTTCAAGAAGCTTTTTATATGAGTTTAAAGGTTTATCATATCAAGAACTTGATGAAGTTATAAATAAAGCTTCTCAAAAACTAGATATTAATATAGAAGATGAAGCTAAAGAGTATCTAATACAGTCAAGTGGACAAGATGCAAGAGCATTATTAAATTTAATAGAATTTTCTTCTAAGTTAGATACAGTTATAAGCTTAAAAAATTTAAAACAATTACGTCCAAATCCAATAAATGAATCTATTAGCTCTTCAACAACACATTATGATTTAGCAAGTGCAATGATAAAGTCCTTAAGAGGAAGTGACGTTGATGCCTCTCTTTATTATTTAGCAAGACTAATAAATGGTGGAGAAAGTGTTGATTATATTACTCGTAGATTAGTAATATTTGCAAGTGAAGATATAGGTAATGCAAATCCAAATGCTCTTAATATTGCAACATCAACTATGATTAGTTGTAATAAGATTGGTTATCCTGAATCAAAGATAATAATGGGACAGTGCATAGTTTATTTAGCTTCCTCTCCTAAATCAAATAGTTCTTACCTTGCTATAGGTGAAGCATTAAAATATGTAAAAGATGGTAAAATATTAGATATACCAGATGAAATAAAAGATAAAAATATAGGATATAAAAATCCACATAATTTTGGTGGTTTTGTAAATCAAAATTATTTTAATTCAAATAAACAATTCTATGATAGTAAAAGTATTGGATATGAAAAGACACTTAATGAGTGGATTAAAAAGATAAAACAATAAAGGTAATATGTGAATATGTATGATGTGATTGTAGTTGGTGGTGGACATGCTGGAATTGAAGCAGCACTAGCTAGTGCTAGAATGGGTAAACAAACTTTACTTGTAACAATGCTTGTAGAACAAATTGGAGCAGCTTCATGTAATCCAGCAATTGGAGGCCTAGCAAAAGGACATCTTGTAAGAGAAATAGATGCTCTTGGGGGACAAATGGGACTATGTACGGATGCTACAGGTATTCAGTTTAGAGTACTTAATGCTTCCAAAGGTGCAGCAGTTCAAGGAAGTCGAGCACAAATAGATATGGATAAATACAGAGCATATATGAAAAATGTATGTTTAAATACTACTAATTTAGAAGTTTATCAAGATGAAGTTTCTGATATTATAATAAAAGATGGAAAAGCATGTGGAGTAAATACGAAATTAGGGGAAACTTTTAATTCTAAAAAAGTAATTATTACTGCTGGTACTTTTATGAAAGGTTTAATTCATATAGGTGAAAAGCAATATCCAGCAGGTCGAGCTTGGGAACAACCATCAACAACTTTATCAGATCAATTAAGAGAATTAGATTTTAAAGTAGGGCGATTAAAAACTGGAACACCAGCAAGAATTAATGCTAACTCAATTGACTTTTCAAAGATGGAAGCGCATGGTGGAGATGAAAAGCCTTTACCATTTAGTTTCAGAACGAATAAAGATACTTTCAATCCAACTCAATTACCTTGTTATATTACATATACAAATGAAAATACACATAATGTGATTAGAGATAATTTTGATAGAGCACCTTTATTTACGGGACAAATAGAAGGAACTGGTCCACGATATTGTCCAAGTATTGAAGATAAAGTAAATAGATTTGCAGAAAGGAGTAGACACCAACTATTTCTTGAGCCACAAACATTAAGTGCTGAAGAATATTATATAAATGGACTAAGTTCTTCTTTACCAATTGATATACAAAAAATTAAAATCCATTCAATTGAAGGATTGGAGAATGCAAAAATTGTAAGATATGCTTATGCAATTGAATATGATTATGTAGACCCAACTGAATTAAAGCATACATTAGAAACAAAGAAAGTTCCTAATCTTTATTTTGCTGGACAGATTAATGCAACAACAGGATATGAAGAAGCTGGGGCACAAGGATTAATGGCAGGAATAAATGCGGCATTATCTGTTGATGAAAAAGATCCATTTGTATTAAGACGAGATGAATCGTATATTGGTGTATTAATTGATGATTTAGTTACAAAAGGCACAAACGAACCATATAGAATGTTTACATCTCGTGCAGAATATAGATTACTTTTAAGAGAAGAAAGTGCTGATCTAAGATTAAGTGAATATGGTCATACATTTGGATTAATAGATGATGAAATATATTCTAATGTTCAACATAAGTCTAAGGTAATAAAAGATGCTGTAAGCTTTATGGAAAGTGAATGGTTTACCCCTAAAAAAGAAAATCTAGCATTACTTGAAAAGCTAGGTGAAGATAAAATATCTGATAGAGCTTTACTTATTGATGTTGTTGGAAGAAATACAATTACAAAGAAAAAGTTTGATGCTTTAGTACCATCATTCAGTTCTTTAAATGATTACCTAAAAGAGCAAGTAATTATTGAAGCTAAATACTATAGGTATGTTGCTAAGCAACAAAAACAAATAGAAAAAATGAAAAAAATGTTAACTCTAAAAATACCTGATAATTTTAAATTTGATGATGTTCCAGGTTTATCTTCAGAGGTAATTGAAAAACTTAAGAGATTTAATCCTCCTACTTTGTATAATGCAAGTCAAATAAGTGGTGTTACTCCAAGTGCAGTAGATATTTTACATTTAAATATTGATATGCAAAAAAGAAAAATAAAAGAAGCTAAGGAAACATAAGTGAAAGTATATATTTATTCAAGTAGTGGACATGCGTTTGGACTAGAAAATGTAAGAAGATGTTCGGCTATTTATAAGCAACTAGAAGAATTTAATCCAACATTAGCAACTGCAGATTATAGGGCAGCAACATTTGCTAAAAGTGAATTAGGTGTAAAAGTTGGACTTGGTGTAGATGTAATTGGAAATCTTCCTCATATGATGGAAAAAGGTGATATCTTAGTATATGATAGTGATGAACCAAGTGAAACTATGACATCGTATATGAAAGAATATTGTACTTTATTATATAAAGTTGGATCTGAAATTCCGGCAAATATTGTAGATCAAGATTTTTTTAATCATGAAGATATAAAAAGAGAAAAAGCTTTTTTCTTTGCTGATGATGATTATGCAAATGAAATTTTAAGACTATGTGAAAATCAAGAATCTCAAGATTTAGCAATTCTTTGGGGACATTATTTTTTCTTTAAAAATGAAGATGCAATAGCAAAAGCATTTGCTGAGGTAATTGAAGAAGAAGATTATATTGAAACTGTAAAAACTACAAGATATTTATTAACATCTACTGTGCATAGTGTATTAGAGTCTTTAGCTGCTGGAAATAAACCAGTATTTTATAAGAGATGTGATAAAGATACTCAAAATGAAGATCTTATTGCAAAGTATAATGTCCCAGTAGTTACTGGTTCAACTATGAGTGAAATAAATGATAACTTTAATAAAGTTTGTGAAAATTATCCAGAAGTTAAACAAATAGAAAACGTAAGTTTAGAAAATATAAAAGATGAGATTGCACCAATTCTTGAAAAGTTTAAACATATTTACGCAGCGCTAGATTATAAATAGAATATTACAAGGAGAGAGATATGGTAGAAACAAGATGTGGATATGTAGCAACAGTAGGACGGCCTAATGCTGGAAAGAGTTCACTATTAAATTGGTTAATTGGTGAAAAAATTGCTATGGTATCGCATAAGGCAAATGCGACAAGAAAGAGATCTAATATTATTGCGATGCATCAAGGTATTGATGAAAAAGAAGAATCTCAAATTATTTTTGTAGATACTCCAGGTCTTCATGAAAAAGAAAAATTAATTAATCAATTCATGCTGGAAGAAGCTTTAAAAGCAATAGGTGATTGTGATTTAATTTTATTTCTAGCTCCAGTTACAGATAAAATAGAGCATTATCAAGATTTTCTAACAAAGAATAAAAAAAATACAAAGCATATTATTGTTTTAACAAAAACAGATTTTGTAACACCAATGGATGTATTTGATAAGATTAATGAATACAAGCAGTTTGAAGATCAGTATGAAGAGATAATACCTATGACAATTAAAAAAGGTCAGAAGCAAAATTTAATTCTTGATGCTGTAGTGAAACTTCTTCCTAATTCACCATATCTTTATGATACTGAGATACTTACAACCGAGCATTTAAGAGATATATATAAAGAATTTATTAGAGAATCAATATTTGAGAATATTAGTGATGAAATACCTTATGAAACTGATGTAAAGATAGAAAAAATTCAAGAAAAAGATGATATAGATGTAATTAAAGCTGTAATTATTGTTGAAAAAACAAGCCAAAAAGGTATGATTATTGGTAAAGGTGCAACAGCCATTAAAAGAATTGGAAAAGATGCTAGAAAAAAGATTGAAAAACTAAGTGGCAAAAAAGTCTATTTAGAACTTTTTGTATCAGTTAAAAAAGGTTGGACAAAAAATAAAGATGGATTAAAAGAGATGGGATACGATATTGATTAATCTTGTAGATATACAAGATATAATAACTATTCAAAAAAGTGTAACAGAAGAAATATCAAATAGGCACTTAAAAGACTTTTTCTTTAATATATTAGAGGAATATGATATCCAAAGTGATACATATGAACTCTTTTATGTGTTTTCAAATCAACGAAAACAATATAATATCTTCCTTGTTAAAAATGAAATAAATAAAACCAATATTCTCATCCCTTATATATTTACATATAATTACTTCTCAAAAAAATTATTAAGTAGTGGTGTAGATTTATTTATTACAAAAGACTTTTTTGTTTTATATATCAATGGAAATATGGAGTGTTTCAAAGATAATGAAGAAACATCAACAGAAGAAGATATTAAAATATTTCTAGAGAAGTATATCGATATGAATATTGATAATACATATAATATATCAGAGGAAGAATTAGAATTAATTAAAAGTAAATATACTAATAATTATAAAAAAATAAAACAAATCAATAAGATAAATAGTAAAAATAATATTAAGTTAATATCTTTTATATCAATAATAATCCTATTAGCTATATTTTCAATAAATATAAAAGAGGAAGAGAATAATAATCTAATTATAGAAGAACCAGTGAATAAGAAAGTGCCTACAAAATTAGATATACAAGTAGTTTTACCCATTATAAAAGCAAGAGTAGATAATTGTATATTAATAGAAAATCAATGGCTTAAAGTAGGGGATACATATAACAAGTTTATGCTTTTAAATATCAATGATACATATGTAGAGTTTAATCATAATGATACTAAATATAGGATTGAAAATGATAAGTAATTATATAATTAACTATGACTTATCAAAGAAAGTTGATATGAGTTATTTACAAAAAAACTATATTTTACCAATTGAAAAACACAATTTATATACAACAGTAGTAGCATCAGATGATTTAACAGCATCATACCTTGAATCAGTATACAATACACCAATTAAGTATATTATATATTCTCAAAAAGATATAAACTATGCATTAGAAAATATATCTATTAAGCAAGAGTTATATGATCTATATAAAAAATCATTACAAATGAATATAGATAATGAACAATCAGATATATTAGAATTTTTTGATAAATTGATACAGTTGTCAATAATTAAGAGTTCTAGTGATATACATATAGAAACATTGAGAGAATCAATGATAATTAGATTTAGAATTGATGGATATCTTGAAACGGTATTTAGATTTAAGTTAGAATTATTTAATATATTAAGTTCTGTAATAAAGCTTCTTTCATCAATGGATATAGCACAAAGAAGAATACCTCAAGATGGTAGGTTTACAAAAAATATAGATGGTCACCATTTTGACTTTAGGGTATCCATTTTACCAACAATAACAGGAGAATCTATTGTATTAAGAATATTAGAAAATAATACAATATTAAATGATATAAATAGTCTTGGAATAAGTAATGATAATCTAAATACTATTAAAAAATCAATTGAAGAGACATCTGGAATGATTTTAGTAACTGGACCTACTGGCAGTGGTAAGACAACTACTTTGTATTCAATATTAGAAAAATTAAATAGTGGATCAAAAAAGATAATTACCGTAGAGGATCCTATTGAATATAATATAGAAAATATTCAACAAGTTAATATAAATCATGAAATAGGATTGACTTTTAGTGATATCCTTAAAAATATATTACGACAAGATCCAGATATAATTATGATAGGGGAAATAAGAGATAGTGAATCATTACACATTGCTATGCAAGCGGCACTTACTGGACATCTAGTATTAGCAACATTACATACAAATGATTCAATAAGTACAATCAATAGATTAATAGACCTTAATGCACCTCCTTATTTAGTTGCTTCTACAATTAAAACAATTATTTCACAAAGACTAATTCGTAAGTTATGTGATACTTGTAAAGAAAAAGTAAAGATTGGAAATGATGAATATTATAAAGCAATAGGATGTAATATCTGTAATATTAAAGGATATAAAGGACGAGAAGTTATTTGTGAAGTATTAAGCATAGATAATACTATATCATCATATATCCTAAGACAAGAAGATGAGGCTAAAACTTTAAAGTATGCAAAGTCAATTGGCTTTAAAACATTATATGAAGATGGCTTATCTAAAATAGATAAAGGATTAACTACTCCAGAAGAATTATATAGATTAGTTTCATGTCAATAAAGCAATTTAAGATTAAATATCAAAAGGATAATAAGAATAGTATTATTCTTTTAAGTGCAAATTCTATATCAGAGCTTAGGGATGATGAAAATTACCCTAAAAATGTAATATCTATTAAGGAAATTAAACAATATCAATGGAATTTAAATAAAAAAAATATATCTAAAGATGAGGTGTTATATCTTTTTAATGAAATAAATATAATGTTGCAAGCAGGATTAACATTGCAAGAATCATTAGAAATTTTACTTTCTAAGTATTCACAAAAAACACAAGAGTATAGTATATTAGAATCTATGTTAAATGCAATGAAGCATGGTATTCCTATTATCAATAATCTGACTAAATATAAGAATTGTTTAGGAGATCTAGTACTGTCATTTATTAAATTAGGTGAAGAGAACGGAAATATTAAATATGCTATTAATTCATTATGTATAGTTTTGTCAAAAGAACAAGTTAATAAGAAAAAATTGTTATCAAAGCTAAGCTATCCTTTTTTATTAAGTATATCCTTGATTATAGCTATTTCAATAATCTTTATCTTTGTTATACCAAATTTTGAACATATGTTTAAGCAATTGGGAGCATCACTTCCAATTATTACACAATGGCTACTTCAAATAAAAGTATTTTTATTTGAGTATATATATTCTATACTATTTATAAGTATTTTTGTACCGTTTGTTATATGGCTTAGATATAAAAAATCGTTAAAGTTTAAATATAATATAGATAAAATACTGTTATTAAAAATACCAGTTATTAGTAACATTATAATGGTACAGCAGATGTTTAGGTTCTTTTTAGTTTTAAAAGTTTTGATTGAATCAGGATATAAATTACAAGAAGCCTTGACTAGTAGTAGATCTATTATTTCAAATAAATATTTTTTAAATAAAATAGAAATTATAGATAAGGCTTTAAAAAGAGGAAAAGATATCAATACTGCATTTAGCATTGTAGAAATATTTGATCCATTTACTACTAGATTAATATTTGCTGGTGAAAAAAGTAATGATATGTTAATGATAATGCAAAAACTTGAGGTGATTTACGAACAACGTTTAGAAAACAGTGTTAAAAAAATATCATCAATAATAGAACCAGCATTAATTGCAATTATTGGATTAATTATATTATTTGTAATGTTAGCTATATTTTTACCAATATGGCAAATTGGGACAGTATTAAGTTAAAGGAAATATATGAGAAAAGCAGTAGAACAAATATTAGAACACATTGGAGAAGATAAGACTCGAGAAGGATTATTGGATACACCAAAAAGAGTTGAAAAAGCATGGGAGTTTATGACTAGTGGATATAAGTTAGACCCTAAAGAGATAATACAAAAAGCATTATTTACATCATCAAATGATGAAATGGTAGTAGTTAAAGATATAGAATTTTATTCTCATTGTGAACATCATATGCTACCTATCATTGGTAAAGCACATGTAGCATATATTCCTAATGGAAAGGTAATTGGCTTATCTAAAATTCCTAGAGTTGTGGATGTATTTGCAAGAAGATTACAAATACAAGAACAATTAACTGAACAAATTGCAGATGCTATTAATGATGCAATTTCTCCAAAAGGAGTTGCTGTTGTAATAGATGCTAGACATATGTGTATGGAGATGAGAGGTGTAGAAAAAATATGTTCTACTACAGTTACCTCAGCTTTAAGAGGACTATTTAAGTCTAATAAAACTACTAAAGATGAATTCTTATCGATTATACAATCAAGTTTTCATAAGTAGTAAGTATGGTAGAAACTAATTTGTTTCTACTAAACTATATTTATATTTTAAAGAATTTTTCTGCCTCTTTTGCTTTTTGAATACCTGAAAAAGATAACTTATCATCTATTATTAGTTTATTATTTTTTAATTCTTTGATTAACTTTTTAGATTCTTTTAGGGAAAATGCTCCTGCATTCTCCAATTGAAACATTACATCTTTAAGTGTTTCATTATTTTCCATCTTTGATATTGCAAGTAGCAATACCATTATATTTATTTCTTCATCATTCAAATTACTTATCCTACCTTTTTAAAAATATTTTTTATACCATAAAGCACAAACAAAAAATAATCCACCTAAAATAAATGTAACTATATTAAGTCCAAGAATAGATGCAAAAACACCTATAAATAATGCAGTTAAAACATTTGTAAGCATAAAAATCATTTCATTGTATGCTAATACTCGTCCTAAGTATTCTGCTTTTGTTTGTTCTTGTAATAAAGCATAAGTATATGACCATATAGTAGAAGTTAAAAAACCAACTAAAAATAGTGATACTAATGATATATAGAAATTATATTGAGTTAATCCCCATATGATAATAAAAATACCTTGTAAAATAAAGAAAATTCCTAAATTATTTTTATTTATAATATTACCAACTACAAATGGACCTATCATTAGTGCTAATGCTCTAACTGCATTAGAGATACCAATTGCAAGTGGAACAGCAATAACGGTTTTATATTCCCAGTCGGCTAAGAGAGTAATTATTGCATCAAAGGATGTAAGACCAACTGTTGCATGTAAAAATATCATTTTAATGATTATAGGACTATTTTTCGTATATATAAATCCATCTTTTAGCATTTCAATAAACTTATTAGTATGATTAGCTACTGGAATATCTAATTTAATGGGTATAAATATAATAAGTGCTAGTATAAAAAAGAAAGCATCAATAATAAAAGCTACATCTGTACCCCATAAGGCTACAACAATACCACTTACAGCCATACCTGAAGTATATGTAAATGACCATATTATTGAATGAATTTCATTTGCCTTTTGTAAAGCTTCTCCGCTTATAACTTTAGGAAGTAAAGTCATCTCTGTAGAAAAGAACATAGATGCACTACCCATACGAATAAAAAGTATTATACAAAGTAGCCATATATCATCTATAGAACCTATAAATAAAAACATTATAGTCATGATTAATTCTATACTTAATAAGGTTACCATAAGCTTTTTTAATGGAAGTCTATCTATTAATGTTCCACTAAATGGAGAGATAATAATAGCTGGTAAAAATAACATTGCTGTTACTAAGGAGATTGTAAATGAACTTGCTCCAAACTCTACAAGCATTGAGAATATTGCTACATTTGAGAACCATGCTCCAAAATATGCAATAAGCTGTACAAGAGATAATTGTCTTACAACCTTTTCTTTTTTGAATAATTGAGAATATGTCATATAATTAAAGTCTTACAATCCAGATTTTTTTATTATTTAAATTCTATTTTGATTAGTTTAGAAAAATTATTTGGTTTATCAATAATTATCTCACATTTATAAGATGAAATATGCTGTGTATCTGCTACTTTATATATTTTATTAATCTTATAATCACTTTTTACACCATTAAGATATATTGTTTGGTTTGAAATTGTTTTTACATCATTAATTGGAATAAAAATTTCTAATTTTGCTGATGATAAATCATGTGCATAATATAGTATAGATCCTGGATTTACATAATCACCATTTTTAATAGCAATATCATATATATAATCACTAGTATTATTTAGTGTCTTATGTTTTATTCTATCTCTTAATGAGTGTATTTTTATTTGTAAATCTGTGTTTGATGACTCTAAAGTAAGTACTTTAAGTTTTTGATTGTCTTTTTCAAATTTTGATTTTGAAGATATTTTTGAAATTCTTTTATAATTTTGTGATTCAATTTTTATCATTTTATTAATAATAAGTGATTTTGCTTTAAGTTGCTCTAGTTCTAAACGATCTAGTTCTTTATCTATTTCTATAATAGTACTATTATTTGCAAATTTACCTTCAATTTGGCTATTTACATATACTATTTGTCCACTTACTGTTGATTTTATTACATATTGTTCTAGCGGTAAAACTCTTGAGAAAAACTCTTTATCACTAATACTATTTGCATTAATAGATAGTGATAAAATAATTGAAATAAGAGAAATGAAAATAAATTTCATGAAAATCCTTTAAATATTAGTAATTATATATTATCTAAATATTGATATATTTTTAATATATAATGATCCAAAAGCAAATAGGGCAATTAGTGCTGAATATAGAAAAATGTATTCTCCGTATGTCCAGCCTGCAATTATTGCACCTATAAAACCACCAAGTCCATATGCAAATCCAAACATAAACTGTTGTGCTAATTTTTTATCACTATATAATGTATATAAATACATAATAACAGCACTGTGGTATAGTCCAAAGCTCAGAGCATGTATTGATTGTGATATAAATGTCATTGTAAGTGAATCAGGATAGAGATATAGTATTAGCCATCTAATAATTGTTAGGAATATTGATATCTTAATTACAAGTATTAGATTATTCTTTAAAATAGGTGCTTGAAAGTATAGCATGATAATTTCACATACAACACCAAATGCCCATAAGTAACTAGTCATCTCTAGTGATATACCATGTGCCGTTTCATATATTGTGAAGAAGTTATAAAATCCACCAAAACTAACTTGCATTAAAAATAGGCTTAACCAAAAAGGCCAATATGTTAAAACTGAGAATTTATCTTGTGCTGTATCATCTGCTTTTATAGAATTATCTTCACTCTTGATAATTAAAATAGAGAAATATGCAGTTAGAATTGTAGCTATTAAATAATAGTGTAATGCAACATTTGGATTATCTAAGAATCTAGCTAACACTAATGCAACTACCATGAATCCAATTGAACCATATAATCTTGATTTACCATATTTACTTTTACCAAGCTGTGTAATAGCATAAACTTCTATATATGGTAATACTAAACTAAGGCAAATACCTAAAATTAAATTGTTAATAAGAAATAATGTAAAATCATTGATAGTAATATAAAATAATAATGATGATAAGACAGATAGGTATAAAGACCATTTAAATATATTTTTTGTAAGTTCAATATGTTTTAAAAATAAAAATGGTGTTAAAAATCTCATTAAAGGAGCTAGTGCAAATAGCATTCCAATATCACTTGGAGTATATCCAATATCATGTAGTACTTTTGGTAAAAATATTATATATACACCAACTGCTGCAAAATAAAAAAAATAAAATGCAGATAGATTAAAAAATGCCATCCTAAATAGTTATATTATTTTTCGTTTGGATAGTTAATTACGGCAGTAGATGCTAATAAATCTTGAATTGTTTTTGAATCTTTTCTAAATAAAGGTATTAGAACACCAATAATACTTATAATAGATAATACAAATAATAGAAATCTTAAAGTAGCTGTAAATATACTAATATTTTCATGTGTACGATTATCTACTATTTTAATTTCATATGCTTTTAGTCCTGGTGTTTGTCCTTTAATTACAATGAATAATACTGTAATTATTAAATAAGGAACAAGTATAAATAGCCATCCTAAAAGCATATTTTGTTCAAATAGTTCTCTTCCACCCATAATTAAATAAATAGAAAGATACATTAATGGCATAACTATCATAAATGAATCAGTAACAAATGCCTTTACACGACTTAGTAGAGTTGCATTTATAGTATCTACTTCCTCTATGGATAAAGTTGTATTATCTTTTGATGTATCTTTACCTTTTTTTGTATCTCTCCATCTACTCATATGTATACTTTAATTTCCTCTACTACCTGGTTTGATAGCTTCAGACTTTCCTTCTTTGCACATAGGACAATCTTCAGGAGAATACATTTCAAATGTAAAATCAGCTAATGCAAAAAACGGAACATCTTTAGGTAATTTACAATTTGGCTTTGATGAGATATCACTATTCTCTCTTTGACAGAAACCTCTATTTGCTAATGCTGCATATCCTACAATCTTTCCACCTAGTGCTTCAACTTGATCAGCTGCTTCTAGTGCAGATCCTCCAGTAGTAATAATATCTTCACATACTAATACTTTTTCACCAGATGAGACTTCAAAGCCTCTTCTAATTGTCATCTTTTTATCTACTCTCTCTGCAAATATAAATCTAACATCAAGAGCTTGTGCTAATGCATATCCTGCAATTAATCCACCAAGAGCAGGAGCACAAACTGTATCAATTTGTAATCCTGAAGCTTTAATTTGTTCTGCTAATGCAGTTGCTAATTTTGTTGCAGTTTTTGGGTCTTCTAAGACTTTAGCACTTTGTAAATATACAGATGAATGATTTCCACTACTTAATAAGAAGTGACCATTTAACATTGCTTGAGAATCTTTATAAATTTGTTCTACATTCATAAAATTAAACCTTTAGAACTTCAGCTTCTTTAGCCTTAAAGGTATCATCTGCTTTTGCTACAAAAGTATCAGTTATTTTTTGAATATCATCTTGTGCTTTTTTTGATTCATCTTCTGTAATTTCTTTATCTTTTAAAAGCTTTTTAATTTTATCATTTGCACTTTTTCTAATATTTCTCATAGATACTTTAGCATTATCAGTCATACCTTTTGCACCTTTAGCTGATTCTTGTCTTTGTTCAACTGTCATTGGAGGAAAGAATAATTGTACTGATTCTCCATTGTTGTTTGGATTTACTCCAATATTAGCTGCAGAAATAGCTTTTTCAATATCTCCAACTAAATGCTTTTCCCATGGAGTAATATTAATTGTAGTAGCATCAGGAGCAAGTATAGTTGCAACTTGAGATAAACCAGTTTGTGAACCATAATAATCAATTGTAATATTATCCAAAATTGATGGATTAACCTTACCTGTTCTTAGTGTTCCATAATCTCTTTTTAGTGCGTCAATTGCACCATCCATTGCTTCTTTTGTAGTATTAAAAATTTCATTTACCATGTGGGTCCTTTGTTTTAATTATGATTTTTGTTGCTATATTATAGTAGTCCGTACTAAGAACTACCCTAGTTCTGGAATTCTTTAATTTTGCATTTAATTTATATGCAATGATACCATCTTTTACTTTTAAATTTACCCAGCCTTCACCTGTAATATAAAGTTTTATGTTTTTTATATCTTTTGATACTTTAGCTTTGATGAATTTTAAAATACCATCTTTAGGAAATTCTTTTGGTTCAATCCATTGAGCATCTAAAGTTTTATATTTTAATTTTTTTACAATATCTACTTTACCTACAAGTGCAACTCTATTAATACTATATGGATTACTTTTAGTATTAATTGAACCACTATTTTGATTTAAGATCATATCAAAGTCAAATTTTTTTAATTCATTTTCTATATTATTGTTAAATTCACCATAAGGATATGCATAATATTTTGGCTTATATTGCATTTTTTGTTCAAAAAGTTCATATGCTAATTTGGTATCATGATTAACTTCTTCTGTAGATAAATTTAAAAGATGTGGGTGTGAATATGAATGAAGAGCAATTTCCCCATATTTATCAGCGTCTTTAATCATATCCCATGTCATAAAATCACCATATTTTTTATCAGTAGCTTTTGTATAAACAAATAGAGTAAATGGATAGTTATATTTTTTGAATGTTTTTAAGCCATTAGTATAAAAACTTTTGTAAGCATCATCAATAGTTAGTGCAACCCAATTATCAGGAATTGCTTTTTTTTCTTTTAAGTATTTATAAATTTTACTTAACGATACAACTTTGTATCCATTGTTTTTAAAGTATTCAAATTGTGTAGTAAGTTCAGATGCAGTAGTATCAGCACTTTTATATCTTAGATCATCAAAACGATGATATACAAATATATGCCCATTAGCATATAAATAGAACTGAAAACAGATGAATAATAAAATATATCTCATCTGTTTTAAGCCAAATAGCTATTTACTACTTGGTGCAGAAGGTGCAGAAGGTGTTGTAACTGGAGTAGTTGATTGAGGAATTAAAGTATCAACTTTAACTGAATCAACTGCACTTGATAGTCTTTCTTGATTGTAAAGGTATCCTAAAGATACAGTATTAATAACAAATAAAACTGCAATAGTAAATGTTGCTTTAGTTAAGAAGTTTCCAGGCCCTTTAGCTCCAAATACAGAATCATTGCTTCCACTGTAAGCTCCAAGACCCATGCTTGAACTTTTTTGTAGTAGAACTAAGATAGTTAAAATAGTAGCTAATACAAATTGTATTATAAATAATGAAGATGTCATTATGTTCCTTAATGTATATATTTCGTCATTTTATCTGAAATTTATTAAGAAGTAGTTAAAGTAAATATATGAGTGTACAGAACCAATTTTCAAAATATGCAAATGATTATAGTAGCAATAATATTATTCAACAAATAGTATCAAAAGCATTAGTGAGAGATATAAATTCAAAACCTAAAAGAATATTAGAATTAGGATGTGGATCAGGACAAGTTTTTAGTCAAATTGACTGGAAACTAGAATACTATAAGGCTACAGATTTTTCCCAATCTATGTGTGATATTCATCCTCAAGAAACTAATTTAGATATCTATTGTTTTGATTTTGATAGTGAAGAATTTTGGTATAATATTAAAAATGAAGACTATGATATAGTTTTATCTTCTTCTGCAATGCAATGGTCTAAGAATTTATCTAAGTTAGTAAATCGTCTTATGGCTGTATCAAATGAAATTAATGCCGTATTATTTACATCAAATACATTTAAATCAATTCAGAAAATTACTAAGAAAGAATCCCCTATATTAGATCTTGAAACGATTAAAAATAGTTTTTTACAATATTGTGATTGCGAATTTGAAGTTTTTACTTATAATCTAGAGTTTAATAATAAAAAAGATCTATTTAAGTATATTAAAAATTCAGGAGTTAGTGGTGATTCTGATTTAAACTTTAAAGAGGCAAAAAAACTTTTTAAAGAATATGATAAAAATTATTTAGAATTTGAGGTTGTATTTATTAAGGCTTTTTCTAAGCAATAAGATTTAAATATCTTATTGCTTAGAATTAAAATTAGTCATCTTTGCTATTAAATGCAGCTAAGATTTGTAATAATGAGATAAATAGATTTAAGAAATCTAGATAAAGTGCAATTGCAGCTTCTATAGGAGTTGAGTAATTCCCTTTTATGATTTGTTGAGTATCATATAGAATAAATGCACTAAATAACAATGCTCCAGCCATTGCAATACCTAATTGAAGAACAGATGATCCAATAAATATATTACTAATAGAACCAACTATCATAATAATTAGTGCAATGAATAGCATTTTCCCCATACCAGAAAAATCTCTTTTTGTAGTAAGTGCAAACATAGATATACCACCAAAGGCAACTGATGTCATTAAAAATGCTTGTGCTACAATAGAAGCTCCACCAGGCATCATAAATACACTAGATAATAAAGGTGTAATAGTTAAACCACTTATAAACGTAAATCCAAATAATACAGCAAGATTAATTCCAGGCTTATCTTTTACTGCATATAGACCAAATAAAAGTGCAAATTCTAAGATTACTAATCCCCAGTACCAACTTGAAATAGTTGATGCCATATCAAGACCAATATATGCTCCTGCAGTTGCAGCTAATAAAGATCCTGCAAATAATTGGTAAGTCGCTCTTAAGAACGCCATCATACCTGCTTTACTTTTATGACCAGTTTGTTCTTCCTGAGTATATGTATTATGATTTGTGTTTGAATTATTTGTAATATAATCTCTATTGTACATATGTATCCTTCTTTTTATTTTGTCTACTATTTTATAGAAAAATCTTAAAAATTAATTAAAATTTTAAGATTAATTTATCTTTATAATTATTAGTGTTTCTTTGGTAGTACAAGCATATTTACAAATCTACCTTCAAGTTTAGGTTCATTGTCTTTAACTCCAATATCTTCAACCATAGGCCAAACTTTATTTAATACATCTTTACCAGCTTGAGGATTTGCCATCTCTCTACCTCTTAGGAAAACTCTAAACTTTACATGATTTCCTTGTTCAAGGAATTTTCTAGATCTTTCAACTTTATATTTAACATCATTTTCAGCAATTTTAACAGAAAGCTTAGTTTCTTTAATCACTACTTTTTGTTGATTCTTTCTAGCTTCTTTTTTCTTTTTTTCTTGTTCGTATTTGAATTTACCATAATCCATAATTTTTGCTACAGGAGGATTTGCATCTGGAGATATTAGAACTAAGTCCATTCCTAAATCATCAGCAGTATCCTGTGCTTCTCTTGTTGATATAATTCCATATGCCTGACCATCATCACCTAGACATCTTACTTCTTTTACACGAATAGATTCATTCATGATTACTTCATTTTTTTTCTTTTTGTTGTCTTTCATATTACTCAAATTTTTGCCTTTTCTTGTGTCTGTTTAATCATTGTAAAGAATTCATCTTTAGTGATATTGCTTTGCTCTCTTGTTCTTCTATCTCTTAATGCTACCATGTTATTAGCAACTTCATCATCTCCAACAACTAAAATCATAGGTACCTTTTGTTTTTCAGCAACTCTAATTCTTTTGTTTAGTGATTCATTTTTACTTGAAACTTCTGTATCAATTTCAATTTCTTGAAGTTCTTTTTGTAATTGTTTTGCATAATCTAAATGTGTATCAGCAATAGGAACAATAATAACACCAGTAGGTGCAATACTTAATGGAAATTCTCCAGCAAAATGTTCAGTTAAAATACCAATAAATCTTTCAAATGAACCTAATATAGCTCTATGAATCATTACTGGTTTTTCTTTTGTATCTTCACTTGTAGTATAATTAATATCAAATCTTTCAGGAAGATTCATATCTACTTGAATAGTACCACATTGCCATTTTCTACCAATTGCATCTAATATTTTGATATCAATTTTTGGACCATAGAATGCACCACCACCTTCATCGATACCATAAGAATAACCATTTTCATCAAGTGCATCCATAATACCTTTAGTTGTAGTTTCCCAGAATGCATCATCACCAATAGCCTTTTTAGGTTTAGTAGATACTTCCATCTCATATGTAAAATTAAAATGAGACATTAAACTTTCAACAAATTCTAATACTTCTATAATTACATCTTTAGTTTGCTCTTTTGTACAGAAAATATGTGCATCATCTTGAGTAAATTCTCTTACTCTGAATAATCCATGCATTACTCCAGATAACTCATGCCTATGAACTACACCATATTCAAAGAATTTCATTGGTAAATCTCTATATGAAACTTGATCTTCTCTAAATACTTCAATATGTCCAACACAATTCATTGGTTTTAATCCATACTCTTGTCCGTCAACTTCAGTAAAATACATATTTTCTTTGTAGTTTGCATAGTGGCCAGATTTAACCCATGCATCTGCTTTTAAGATTTCAGGTCCACGAACTGGTTCGTATCCTCTAATTCTATGTGCTTTGTATAAAAGTTGTTCTAATTTACCTCTTAGTCTAGCTCCTGCTGGAAGCCATAGTGGAAGTCCTGCTCCAATATTATCACTAAATGCAAATAATTTTAATTCAGTACCAAGTTTTCTATGATCTCTTTTTAATGCTTCTTCATGCATTGTAATATAATCTCTAAGCTCAGATCTTTCAAAAAATGAAATACCATATATTCTTGTAATCATTTCATTTTCTTCATCACCACCAAGGTAAGCACCGGCTACACGAATAAGTTTAAAATTTCTAATCATTCTAGTATTTGGCATATGTGGACCACGACATAAGTCTTCAAACTCACCTTGTTTGTATATCGTTAGAGTGTCATCTGTAATATTTGATAGAACTGCTTGTTTAAGTTCATCATCTTTAAATTTAGATTGAATTTCATCTCTTGTAGCGGTATATTTTTCAATTGGGTATTTTGATGAAGCTATATCTTTCATCTTTTTTTCAATTGTTTTAAGATCATCATCATTTATAGGTGTGTCAACCTTAAAATCATAGTAAAAACCTTCTTTTACTACAGGCCCCACAAAGAACTTAGCTTCTGGATAAAGCTCTTTAATGGCTTGTGCCATCATATGTGCAGTTGAATGTCTTAAAATCTCTAAAGAATGAGCAGATCCATCACTTTTGATTGCTTCTCCACCTTCTATACCTAGTTCTTGAACAGTTTGAAGGTCATAAATTTGACCATCTTTATATATTCCTATTTGCTCCAATTAAATCCTTTTAATTCAATTCATTTATTTTCATTAGTGGTGAGTATAGCTTATTTTCTCTTAATTACATTAGGATGGACATATTATTTTATAATTACAATAAAATAAGTTTGAAAAAATGAGTAATAAAAACACACTATATATAAGGAAGTAAATATTCTAAAAATTCCCAACATTCCAAATTTCTCGAATATTCTTCAAAAAACTCTTGACATTTAAAGAGAAACCTATTATAATTCCATCCACAAAACAAGCAGGGTTTTAAGAGACGATGTTTGAGATGTAAGTTATTTAAAATTCAAGGTTAAATAAAGATAGTCTTTAT
>Ga0209559_1000061_pt1 | contig 98572 bp, 96 predicted proteins | sample SaaInlV_110m_DNA_FD_184677 | JGI IMG/M metagenome (GOLD analysis project Ga0209559, IMG submission 184677) | Marine microbial communities from expanding oxygen minimum zones in the Saanich Inlet - Saanich Inlet SI074_LV_165m_DNA (SPAdes) (version 2) | ecosystem: Environmental > Aquatic > Marine...
CTGTTTACCAATACGCAGAGAAACCGCATCGTCTTCACCCGCTGTTGTATCAACATACAGCTCTCGCAAAAAATCCTGCTGCGAATAATTTTCATGCCCTTTATAGCCATCAACCGCTTGTGTATCACGTACCGGACGTATTTCCGCATGCCATTCAGAACTTTCACCCGCCAAACCATTCACAAACAGACGGATAGAGGTCTCAGACTTCAACATATCCCGGTTATCGTGTGCAGAAGCTGCACCAACTGTTGCTCCTGATTTAGTAAAAATTGCACTTTCATTCTTCAATTCACCAGAAATCTCCAACTCATCCATAAATGAGCCTTCCTCTGCCACTACCGGCATTGCCGCTACAGCAATTGCAACTCCGGTTGCCACCATTGTTTTGTTAAACATTTATCTTTTCCTCTTCCATGTTTGAATGCTTACACATCCGCCTATGCGGGTGTGTCGCTTATATTTTTAGCGGATTAACGCTTGATCTTGCGAAGTGTCTTCTCTGACCAGAGGCTCTTTTTCAGCTTCTTGTTGTTCTTGATGACAACACTATTTGGAATCACAGCCCAAGTCTCATGGCCTGTATTGTAGGTTTTACCATACCAGTAACCCCAGAATTGGGCACGGACATCATCCATTCCAAAGCTCTGCCAGTCACGGTCAATGGTTTTGATCTTTTGACCATCTTTGAAGAAATCCGTACGGTAATCTGCATAACTCTTGGTATCGACATAACTGACTCGACTGTCGTACCACCAGTTTTCACGTTTAGGCATACTCTCGACCTTGTACACCTCTTTATCCTTGGATACGCAAGAGGCTGCGGGTAACTTCTTCATATATTTATTGCGCTGATCTTTAGGAATATCCATCCCGTTCAGACAACCGGCAAAAGTCTCTGTACCCAATATTTTGTGGCTCTCATGCTGAGGCTTACGCAACATGACATCACCGAATGTAAAGTCGGTACCACCCCATGCATCATCATGTGCAGGTTCTGCAAAGCGGCGAATCTTACGCAGAGCAGGCAGCCAGATTGCATAGGATTGTGACTTGGCATCATCAGCGTAGTCTGTAATCAGCATACCGGTACCTTTCAGCTTACCGGAGCGGAAGATTGCAAGGTCTTTGGTTGCAACCACACCATCATCATAGCTGTTATTGAGGTAACGCTCTACCGTCAGTGTAGAGGGTTTTTTGCCTTCAGAACGGCTGACGATTACGGTGATATTTCTACCCTTCTTGCCAATACCGTAGTTATCCAGTGAGTAGAAGTGGTTTACAAAGTAGACCTGCTCCATGACCTGGTCTGCTGTAGGTGTCCCGGATGGCAGTGGCAAATCTTTTGAGACACCGGCCAGAGCAGATGCCGAGGTGAATGAGATTGCAGCCGCAGCTACACCCATGATTACATTTTTCATACTAGAGAATCTCCACACGTAATTGATATTATTTTTAGTAACAGAGTAAAAAAACTTTTTTAAGAGCTATTTCTATTGTGTTATGTCATTTTTATAAATGCAATACTTTTTTCAATTTTTTGCAACATTGTGTAACATTTCTACAACAGTCGTATTGTCAATCCCCCTATTTTGAGAGAATAACAGGGGGGAAATCGCTGCTTTTCACCCATAAAGAGGCCCCTTATACAATTCAGAAACAACATATCATTCAGATTGATGTATAATGCGGCACCCTGAATTTATAGTTAAATGGATAGACACCGAGAGACAATGGCAAAAGAAGAACATATTGAGATGGAAGGGACGGTTACTGAGAACCTTCCCAATACAACCTTCAGAGTTGAGCTGGAGAATGGTCACCAGGTCATTGCACATATCTCTGGCAAGATGCGCAAACACTACATTCGTATCCTCAAGGGTGACAAGGTAACCGTTGCACTCACCCCTTACGACCTATCTAAGGGACGCATCGTTTTCCGCGCCCGTTAATTCGTGGACTGAACGACTCACAACTATTCACAGACTGGACTCTAACGGAGTAAACGCTATCTGAGTCTGTGCAATTTTCAAGCTTACTCAAGCTTACTCAAGCTCATAACAGCCAGCCTATTCTGCCGACACCTCACAGTTCTTGAGCAACTTACTCTTGTTAGTGTCTGTCCGAGGGTAGAGAACCTACTGCAAGCCCCAGAAAGACTATAATCTGATCTTATCGAATTCGTTAAACAGCGCTACTATTCACCTCATTCAATAAGCTCACCTTATGAATTTTCTGTGATTTTCGCTACAGCTTCTGTTCTTGGACTGGCTCCTAGCGCCCGGTAGTCAAAACTGAGCAGATCATTCTCCACACTGATCTCTACCTCTCCCCCCCCTACAAGCGCACCGAACAGCAACTCTTCCGCCAGCGGTTTTCGGATCTCCTCCCGGATTAACCGACCCATCGGGCGTGCACCCATTGCCGCATCATACCCCTTCTCAGCCAACCAGGTTCTCGCTTCACTATCCACAGAGAGCTGAACCCGTTTCTGATCAAGCTGCGTCTCCAGCTCCGTAATGAATTTATCGACAATATGGGCAATACTGGTCACGTCCAGTGAGTTAAACTGAATCGTCGCATCCAACCGGTTTCTGAATTCCGGGGTAAACTGCTTTTTCACCTCAGCCATTCCATCACTGGAGTGATCTTGGTGGGCAAAGCCGATCGATGAGCGGTTGATCTGCTCTGCACCCACATTTGAGGTCATCACCAGGACTACATTTCTGAAGTCACTCTTGCGGCCATTGCTATCAGTCAAGGCTCCATGATCCATCACCTGTAACAGTAGATTAAAGACATCTGGATGCGCCTTTTCGATCTCATCCAGTAAGAGGACCGCATACGGGTGCTGATTAACCGCATCGGTCAGTAGTCCTCCCTGATCGAACCCCACATAACCGGGGGGGGCTCCAATCAGTCGGGAAACTGTATGACGCTCCATATACTCCGACATATCAAAACGGATCAGTTCAACCCCCATCTGCATTGAGAGTTGCCGTGCCACTTCGGTTTTACCGACACCTGTCGGCCCCACAAACAGGAATGAACCGGTAGGTCGCTCTTCATTGCCCAACCCGGAACGGGAGAGTTTGATTGCACTACTGAGGGTACCAATGGCCTCATCCTGACCAAATACCACCATTTTCAGATTACGATCCAGCTTCTCCAGCTGTTCACGGTCAGATGTTGAAACATTACGGGCAGGTACCCGGGCAATCTTCGCTACCACCTCTTCCACCTCTTTGACACTGACGGTTTTACGCCGGCGTGAGGGTGGTAATAGTTGATTTCTTGCGCCCGCCTCATCCATCACATCTATGGCCTTATCGGGTAGATGGCGGTCACCGATATAACGATCTGCCAGCTCTGCCGCAGTCGTCAATGCCTGGCGGGTAAATTTCACATCATGATGCTCTTCAAAACGGCTCTTCAGCCCCAACAAAATTTTGATGGTGTCAGGCACTGAAGGTTCATGGATATCAATTTTCTGAAAGCGACGCGCCAGTGCGTGATCCTTCTCAAAGATTCCGCGATACTCCTGAAAGGTGGTTGATCCAATACAGCGCAGATCACCAGCAGCCAATTTAGGCTTGATCAGGTTTGAGGCATCCATGGTGCCTCCGGAAGCAGACCCGGCACCAATAATGGTATGAATCTCATCAATAAAGAGGATTGTATCCTGTTCGCTCTCCAGCTGTTTGAGTAACCCTTTGAGGCGCTTCTCAAAGTCTCCACGATATTTGGTTCCCGCCAACAGAGAACCAAGATCCAGCGAGTAGACCGTACTCTCTGCGATTACTTCGGGCACTTCACTATCCACAATGCGGCGTGCCAACCCCTCTGCTATGGCTGTTTTTCCGACTCCAGCCTCCCCAACCAGCAGTGGATTGTTCTTTCGCCGCCGACAAAGTACCTGAATCGTACGCTCCACCTCTGCCTCTCGCCCAATCAGGGGGTCTATTCGCCCCTTCTCTGCCTCTGCATTGAGATTAACCGCATATTTAACCAGCGGACTTTCTGAGCGGTCCTCTTGCTTCTCTTCAGACTTCTCCCCCTGTACCTCTTCCAGCTCTCCTTCTGTCGATTCACCATGGGAGATTTGATGTACTACATCCAGGCGAGAGATTCCCTGCTGTGAGAGAAAAAAGACTGCATGAGACTCTTTCTCTCCAAATAGTGCCACCAGGATATTCTCTGCGGTTACTTCACTCTTTCCCGCTGACTGCACCTGAAAGATAGATCGTTGCAAGACCCGCTGGAAGCCGAGCGTTGGTTGTGGGTCTCGATCCCCCTGCTCTGGTAACAGCGGTGTGTTCTGCTGTATAAAGTTAGCCAGTTGATTGCGCAGGATATCCAGCTTTGCACCACAGCCTCGCAAAATCGAGGCAGAGCGCGGATTATCCAGCAACACCTGCAGCAGATGCTCCAGGGTGATAAATTCATGTCTCTGGTCTCTGGCCTCTTTAACGGCAAGCCCCAATGAAAATTCCAGCTCTTTACTTAGCATTTCAATCCATCTCCCCAATCTTGTTTGATTATGCCTGCTCCATTGAGCAAAGTAGTGGGTGTTGATGCTCTCTGGCATGTCTATTCACCTGCTCCACCTTACTTTCTGCGATCTCACGACTGAAGGTACCACAAACCCCCTTTCCCCGTGTATGCACATGTAACATTACCTGTGTTGCCTGCTCCTGATCCATTCGAAAGAAGTGCTGCAACACATCGATTACAAACTCCATCGGTGTAAAATCATCATTCAACAGTACAACCTGATAACGTGGCGGCTCTTTCAACTGAGGTTTCGCCTCCTGCACATCCAGGCCATGATCTTCTTGGGAATTCATCTCATTCTCAGCCAACGCTTCATCACTCCTGTCTGTTCTATTTCTACGGCAATTCAGAATATACTACCGCTACAACACCTGCACACCCAAATTTCATGATCATTCTCTTCAATAAGCCCTATAACGTCCTGACACAGTTTCGTGACACAGAAAATCGTCCGACCCTGTCTGACTATATACCACTCAAAAGAGTCTATCCTGCCGGTCGACTAGACCGTGATAGTGAAGGGTTATTGATCTTGACTGACAATGGAAAGCTGCAGGCACGTATCAGCCATCCAAAACATAAGATGGAGAAGTGTTATTGGGTGCAGGTTGAGGGAGTCCCCGATGAAGCGGCTCTACAGAAGCTCCGTACAGGTGTTGTTATCAAAGGTGGGAAAACTGCACCGGCTAAAGCAGGTCTGATGGAACCTCCAGCCATCTGGCCTCGTGACCCTCCCATCCGTGAGCGCAAAAACATCCCGGATAGCTGGATTGAATTACGGATACGTGAAGGAAAAAATCGTCAGGTACGTCGCATGACCGCAGCCGTCGGCTTTCCAACACTTCGTCTGATCCGCGCTGCAATTGGTCCGTGGAGCTTAAATAACCTGCAACCGGGCGAGTGGATCAAACTTGAGAATATTGATTAAGGCCGATACAGGACAGTTACAAGCCCTCTACTGAATCGTTACAATAGCACCATGAATAATCGCCCCAGAGTGACTGTCGCTGCTGTGATTGAACAAGATCACCGCTTCCTCATGGTTGAAGAGCTAGACCAGGGTAGCGTAGTACTCAATCAACCGGCCGGGCATATGGAATTTGGTGAATCCCCTGAGGAGTCTGCCATACGTGAAACCCTGGAAGAGACCGGATGGCACTTCAAACCCACCACCTTGCAGGGAATTTATCAGTCTATTGATACCCTACGTGAACGCCACTATATCCGTATTGCCTATAGCGGAAATGCAACACGCCATGATCCCAACAGAAAGCTCGATGACGGTATTCTGCGCGCTGTATGGCTCACCTATGATGAGATTTTAATGGAGAAAGATCGACTGCGAAGTCCGATGGTATTGCGCTGTATCGAGGACTATCTTGCAGATCAGAATTACCCGCTCTCTCTCGTCTCAACCAGCTTTCCGACCTTTGAAACACCGGTTCCACTCCCCATTTCATAATGACTCACTTCATAACTGTTAGATGAACGCACCTCAAAAAATCATGATCGGTCTCTCTGGTGGTGTTGACTCCTCCGTTGCAGCCCAACTGCTTCTTGAACAGGGGTACAAAACCGAAGGACTGTTCATGAAAAACTGGGAAGAGGATGATGAGAGTGGCTACTGTAGCGCAGAAGAGGATTTAGCCGATGCCCAAAGTGTCGCCAACCAGTTGCACATCCCGCTCCACACCATCAATTTTTCTCATGAGTATTGGGAACGGGTCTTTAGCCACTTTCTCCAGTCATACCGTGATGGCTACACCCCAAATCCCGATATACTCTGTAATAAGGAGATTAAATTTCGTGCTTTTCTCCAACACGCAATCAATTTAGGTGCAACACACATTGCAACGGGCCATTATGCGCGTATTGAACAACACAACGGGCTCTTCTATCTCCTCAAGGGGGCTGATGAAAACAAGGATCAATCCTACTTTCTCCACCTACTGAATCAACAGCAGCTCTCCTACAGCCTTTTTCCGTTGGGGGAGATTGAGAAAGGGCATGTTCGGGAGATTGCCGCGCAGGCCCAGTTCACCAATGCACAAAAAAAAGATAGCACTGGAATCTGCTTTATCGGAGAGAGAGATTTTCGTGAATTCCTCAGCCACTATATTCCTGCTCAGCCCGGCAAGATCCTGACCCCTGAAGGTGAGGTAATTGGTGAGCATCAAGGATTGATGTTTCACACGCTCGGGCAGCGTAAAGGGCTGGGGATCGGAGGACTATCACACCACAGTGAGGCTCCCTGGTATGTGGTTGAAAAAGACCTGCTGAACAACCAGTTAATGGTTGCTCAACAGAAGAACCATCCTCGATTAATGAGCCAAACCGTGATGTCTGGCCCCATTCACTGGATCACTCAAGGGTCTCCATCACTCCCCGTCATCTGCATGGCAAAGCATCGCTACCGACAACCAGACCAACCCTGTACCATCACCCATTCTGATCCGAAGGGTGCCTCTATCCATTTCAACCAACCCCAACGTGCCGTTACCCCCGGACAATCGATAGTCTTTTATCAAGGTGAACACTGTTTGGGGGGGGCTGTGATAAAATCGACTTCATGATTAAAACTACAATACTCTTACTGTTTACACTGCTTCCGCTATCGCCTGTTTCAGCCCTAGAACCTCCCACAGAGGAGATGCAGATCCAGCACTCTGTCATCAAGATGCGCCTCTCACCCAGCGTCTCGATTGAAGATGCCGCAATTGCCATGCTCTCCAAAGCTGCTGATCTCAATCTTGCTCTTGTGGGTCGTCAACAGACTTCCAAGGCACTGCATAACCGGGGCATTCAATCCCCCCACATTGAGATTTTTCAATTCTGCAATCCTGTGGATGCCGCCAAGATGGTGCGCTATGACATCATTTATGCCTCCTATATGCCTTGCAGAATCGCACTGGTTGAAGACAACACTGGCACTCCCTGGCTTACCACACTTAATCTCAACATGATGATTGCCAAGAGTGAACTGCCGGATGAGATCTACCGTATTGCCGTATCTACCAACACCAAGATGATGACCATCATGACCGCCGGAGCAAACGGGGATTTCTAATGAAATATCTCGGCGCCCATGTCAGTACAGCAGGTGGTGTTCAGAATGCCCCTCTCAACGCACATAAGATTGGGGCCAAGGCCTTTGCTCTGTTTACCAAGAACCAGCGGCAGTGGAATGCAAAGCCACTGACTACAGAGCAGATTGATGGTTTTCTCAGTGCTATGGAGGAGTTTGACTATCTACCACAACAGACGCTTCCTCACGACAGCTATCTAATCAACCTGGGACATCCTGAAGAAGAACCACGCATTAAGTCACTAAATGCCTTTATTGATGAGTTAGAGCGGTGTCAGCAGCTCGGACTGGACCGTCTAAATTTTCATCCCGGAAGCCACTTGAAGAAGATCAGCGAAGAGGTGTGCCTAGATCATATTGCAGAGTCACTCAACCATGCGCTGGATCAGACTCGCGGTGTCAGTGCTATTATCGAAAATACAGCAGGACAAGGAAGCAACCTCGGTTACCGCTTTGAGCACCTCGCACATATCATTGACAAGGTTGAAGACAAGAGCCGTATTGGTGTCTGTATAGATACCTGCCATGCCTTTGCTGCAGGGTATGATCTGCGAACTGAGGCAGCCTATCAGCAGACGATGTCGGCATTTGATGAAATAGTTGGCTTTAACTACTTGAAAGGGATGCACATCAACGACTGTAAATCTGAATTTGAAAGTCGCGTTGATCGCCACCACAGCATTGGTCAGGGCAACATCGGACTTGAGGCTTTCCGGCTACTGATGAACGATACCCGTATTGATGAGATCCCCATGGTGCTGGAGACCATTAATAGTGATATCTGGGACCAGGAGATCAATCAACTGTATGGATTTATTGGAGAGCGCTAAGCCCCCCTGAACAAGCCATAATGTGTAGATACCTAACGTTCAGAGGTTCCCTAATGAAAGAGCCGTATCAGTCACTCACCAGATTCTGAATCGCTTCTGCAACCTCATTCAGAGGCAGAACCTGCTTTGCCCCTCCAGCTTTCACCGCCTCACCCGGCATCCCCCAGACCACACTGGTACGTTCATCCTGAGCAATCGTTTGTGCATTCACATCCAGCATCTCTTTCAGACCCAAGGCACCATCTCCACCCATCCCGGTGAGAATTACGCCAACCCCATTGGGTCCCACATTCTCAGCCATCGAGCGAAACAGAACATCTACAGAAGGTTTGTGCCGGTTTACCAATTCTCCATCATTTAAACGACAAATATAGCGGGCACCATCACGTACTACTATCAAATGGCGGTCTCCCGGGGCAATGTAGACATGACCAGGAATAATCTGCTGTCCATCTTCAGCCTGCATCACATTCATAGGCGAAGCCAGATTCATACGTTCTGCAAAGGGACGACTGAACGCTGCAGGAATATGCTGCACAATCACTACCCCCGGCATTCCGGGTGGCAGATCTTCCAATACTTCGCGAATCGCCTCTGTTCCACCGGTTGAGGCACCAATGGCGACCACTTTATCGGTTGTTTGAAAATGGCGCTTACCTTGACTTTTCTGCAGCACCACATCCGTTGAAAATTTCTTGGGAACTACCTTACCTCCCACTAAAGAGGATTTTACTTCTCTTTGATCACTGGGTGTTGGCTCTGATTTCCGTGGAATCACCTGTTTCACGTTGGCGCAAGCCACCATTTTCACCTTCTCTACGATCTCCTCACCATACCCCTCGAAGGAGTTTGCCAGATCCACTTTAGGTTTGGTTACAAAGTCGATTGCACCGGCTTCCAGAGCTTGCAGGGTAATATCGGCCCCCTTCTCTGTCAGTGATGAAACCATCAACACTGGCAATGGGTGAAGACGCATCAAATTGCGCAAAAATGTGACGCCATCCATCTTTGGCATCTCCACATCCAGCGTTATCATATCCGGCTTCAGCTTTTTGATCTTCTCACGCGCCATGTAGGGGTCGGTTGCAGTCCCCACCACAGAAATACCGGGATCACTCTCCAGGATGGAGGTAAGCATTTTTCGAATCAGAGCTGAATCGTCTACGATCAAGACCTTAATCATCGCACTACTCCTGATACCATTCTAAACAATAGAGCACTCCTGACAATACCTATCAAAATAGTTCAATCTCACCCTCTTCCTGAGTTACTGAAGGTTGATCCATATATTGCTTCTCTTCTCGCAGTGACTCTTTCTTTTCATGCATGGAACGAAGTCTTTTTACTTTCATCACGCCGGTTGCCGGAAAGTAGATCACTTTACGGGGAAATATATCACCGATGTCATGCGCGGTCACATCAAACCCTTCGGTAAACAGATAATCAAAAACAAAACCGATGTTATACCATCCAATCTTGGCCATCTGGTTCAAGATTCGTCCCCCTCCAGCCACCTTGAACTCAAGGTTTTCTCTGCGTCCACCATGCTTCAATACGTCATTAATCAGGTGCTCCATTGCAAAGTTGCCGTAGCGTGTTGCATCTGATACTTTTGCACCCGTTTCCTGCTGCCCTTTATCAACCGGGAGCATAAAGTGGTTCATTCCACCGATTCCTGTCACACGGTCTCGAACGCAAGCCGCTACACATGAACCGAGTACGGTCTCAATCCCGTCATTGGACTGCGTTACAAAGTACTCACCCGGTAAAATCGTACTGACATAAGAGTTAAATTGACTCTTCCATCCTCTACGAATTTTCTCAAACCCCGGTAAAACTCCACCATCATTTGGGCGTTCGATCATGAAGTTCTCTGGTAGATTGTTTTGCCAATCAACTTAAAGCGCTCTGTCACTTTAAACAGTGACTCTGAGTGGCCAATAATAAGATGTCCATTCTCAACAAGATAATCAGCATAACGGTCCGTCAAACGAGCCTGTGTCTCTTTATTAAAATAGATCATCACATTGCGGCAGATAATGACATCAAAGGGCCCTTTCATCGGCCACTCATGCATCAGGTTAAGTTGCTTAAAGGTGATCATCTCGCGCAACTCATCCTTAATACGTACCTTACTGCCATTTTCACCCGAACCATGCTTAAACCACTTAGTGAGCCGACTCTGACTCATCCCTTCTACGCGACGTTCATCATAGATACCAGCCTTACCATGTTCAACTACATTAAAATCGAGATCTGTTGCCAATATCTTCACATCCCACCCAGGAGGTACCGCCTCTTTCACGGTAATTGCCAGTGAGTAGGGCTCTTCCCCCGTTGAGCAGCCTGCAGACCAGATGCGGAGTTTCTTAGTAGCACTATTCTTCTTCATCAAGCGAGGCAACTCTTCCTCTCTCAAAAAATCGAAGTGGTGCTCTTCACGAAAGAAGAAGGTGAGATTTGTGGTAATCGCATTCACAAAATGGCTAAATTCCTCTTCAACATGACTATCCACATAGTCCAGATACTGTTGAAATGAATCCATCCCAAAATTGCGAAGCCTCTTCGTAAGCCGGTTGTAAACCAAGCTACGCTTTGCCTCTGACAGGTTAATACCTGCATGCTCGCCAATAATCTTCTGAACGCGACTAAAATCCGCATCCGTATATGAAAATTCTGAAAAGGAATTATCAACCATTTGATCAGCCTGCTGAGTTATTCAATTATCAAAAGCCTTATCAAGCTGGCTCATGACCCCACTATTAATCAGATGGTCAATATCAAGCAAGACTATCATCTTCTCATTGTCAGTGGTCAACCCTGTCACAAAATCAGAACTGATTATGCCATGAAAATCGGGGGCAGGACGAATACTATCCAGCTCCACATTACAGACATCTGAAACTCCATCTACCACCACGCCAACCACTTTATTCGTGACATTCTGTCCACCATCTTCACTCTCATCTGTACGATGAACATTCAATACGATGACCACAGTCAACTCATCATAGCGAACCTCTTCAAGCTGGAAGCGCAGACGCAGATCAATCACCGGAACAATGGCACCACGCAGGTTAATGACCCCTTTGACATATTTTGGGGTATTGGGGATGACGGTAGGAACTTCCCACCCCTTAATCTCCTGAACCCGAAGAATATCAAAACCATACTCTTCACCACCAAGCACAAAGGTTAAATGTTGACGAACCTCTTTCTCTTCATCAACAAAGTTTCCACCTTCGATCCCATTGGCCCCTGATTCTAACTGACCTGCTGCTGCTTGAGTTTGCATCAATACCCCCTCTTTTTCTTTCTATAGAGGGAGAGACTAAGCGCTATCAAGCGTAGTTGTCAATATGGGGATTGGAATCATTAGGAGTTTGTTTTTCTTCATCTCTTTTGGCACGATTCTCACCCCTCTTTTGTGGGCGTTTACGCTGCTTTTTCTCTGGGTTGCGTTCAGGGTCTGCCTCATCGACCCGATGAGAGCGCGGCACTGAAGTAACCGGATCGACCCCACCGTGGTGTGGCGGTGTAGGTGCCGGCGGTGTTTTGATTGAAATATCGATCATAATCTATCCTCCTCATGCCGCAGAGTTCCAATTGACTGTCTCTACGATCCTCTCCAGATCCAACAAGGTCACCGGAATACCATCATAATGAATAATATGGTAGGCATACTGAGATAGTCGCCCTCCCCCAAGCATAGGCAGTGGCTCTCGATCTTCCATTTTCAGAGAGACCACCTCTGAAACATCATCTACCAGTAACCCAATCCGTTCATCACTACCCAGTGATACAACAACAATTCTGCTGTATTCAGTATCTGCATCACGCATCAAACCAAACTCAACGGAGGTATCTACAATGGTGAGCAAGATACCTCGAAGATTGATCACACCCACCACAAATGAGGGTGCTCCGGGAACACGCGTTATCTCTGGAATATAGATAACCTCCTGAATTTTAAGAACTTCAATTGCATAGATCTCGCTATTCAAGGTAAAGGTGATGAACCGGTCATCTTGTGGAAGCGTATTCATGCCGCCATCCCCTCACCCTTCGCCTCGCCAAGATCTCCATATGCAAGAAACTCATTCCCCATCTTCTTACTGATCATCCCGGCAATATCAAGAATCATTGCCACACTGCCATCACCGGTAATCGTTGCCCCGGAATACCCCGGCATACCTCTTAACAAGGAGCCCAGCGGCTTAATCACAACCTCCTCCTGACCAATTACCTGATCTACCACCAGTGCTAATGAGTGCCCCGTCAACTCAATGACTAAAACCCGTTGATCAGCGGATTGAATCCGGGGTTCATCCAGTAATTGAGAGGCATAAATCAGCGGATAGGTTCGATCTCTAAGACGGACCACTTCACGCCCCCCCACCTTTCCAACTTCAACTAAACTTCGCTCAAACAACTCCATAATACCGGGTAATGGAATCGCATAATTCTGGTTGCCGACAAGCACCATCAGGGTCGGCATAATGGCCAGGGTGAGCGGCACCTGAATAGAGATGGTTGTTCCCCCACCAACTTCAGAGTCAATCTCAACTTGGCCATTGAGCTGACTGATATGGGTCTTGACCACATCCATCCCTACACCACGACCAGAGACATCTGAAATCTCTTTCTTGGTTGAGAACCCCGGTTCAAAAATCAGGCTGAAGAGCGCACGATTGGATAGCTGCATTGCAGTCTCATGATCCATCATCCCCCGTTTAACCGCCAGATGACGCAAGGTTTCAGGATTCATTCCTGCCCCATCATCCTTAATTGTCAACAGAATATGATCACCCTCCTGCTCAGCAGAGAGCACTACAGTACCCTCAGCAGGCTTACCATGCGCAAGACGCACATCGGGAGTCTCAATTCCATGATCAACTGCATTTCGAATCAGGTGAATCAAGGGGTCCGCTAACTCTTCTACCAGGTTTTTATCAACTTCAGTCTCTTCACCGACCAGTTGTAACTTAACTTTACGCCCCAATTTTTTGGCCAGATCACGTACCACTCGAGGAAAACGACTAAATACCTTGCGTACAGGCTGCATACGCAAACGCATCACCACCTCTTGAATATCTGTTGTCAGCAGGTTGAGGTCTGATATAGTCCGGTCCACAATCTCAGAAGAGATCGACTGTTTCAAATTATCAAAACGGTTACGGATGAGTACCAGCTCACCCACCATATTCATCACGTCATCCAAACGACGCGTATCTACCCGTACACTGGACTCAACTTTTGAAGCATGCCCCCCTTTCTTCGAAGGTACGACTGGAGACTCCTGTTTAACTGCAGCCTTTTTGGTCGCGGTCACTGCTGTATCAACAGATGGAGCCTGCTGAGAAACAACCTGTTCCACCTGATCCTCTACAGGGGACGGGGTTGCTGATGCTACTGCTTGTGGTACATCACCCGGACTATCCTCTCCGTCTAGTGCATCCAGAAGCAGATCAAACTCATCATCGGTAATATCGTCATTTGGATCACCACCGAGCAGTACATCGGTTACAAAACCTGCTGAACTGCTTAAATCATCCCCTTCCGAAGAATCATCCAGCTGATCAAGCAGTGCTTCAAACTCATCGTCTGTAATATCGTCATCACCATCCTCCGCAGAGTGGGAAACCGTTTCTGTAACCACAGGTTCTGGTTCAGCAACCACCTCTACGGGTGCTGCCTCCGCACCCCCTCCATGGAGCATTGCCTCAAGCTGCTGGAGAACTTCAGCCGGAGCGGAGGCCGGTTCAACCCCTTCCTGCAGGGCCTCAAACATGGTATTGAGTTCATCCACTGCGGCCAACACCGGGTCCATGACCTCTTGTGTTAGCTGAAGTTGTCCCTCACGAATCTTTCCAAACAGGTCTTCTGATCGGTGACACAGCTCTACAATCGCACTCAGCTCAAGAAATCCGGCCCCACCCTTGATGGTATGGAATGCCCGAAATACAGCATTCAGAGCTTCGGAATCATCTGGATTACTTTCAAGATCAACCAACTGTTCATTCAGCCCCTCCAGTAGCTCTCCAGCCTCCTGTAGGAAGTCATGAAAAATCTCGCTGTTAGGGTCAAATGCCATCTGTTTTCCTCTACATCAAAATCCCAGGCTAGAGAGCAGATCATCTACCTCATCCTGACTTTTAACAACATCACTCTGTTTAAGTCCCGGCACAACAGGCCCATGTGCATCACCTTCTGAGCGGGTTTCTTCCTCTTCCTGACCGGAAAGACGCACCAACTCAATCAGACTATCCTCTACCCGACCGATTACATCAACCACCCGGTGGATAATCTGACCACTCAGATCCTGAAAACTCTGCGCCATCATCACTTCATTGAGGCGTAAATGGAGTCTTTCTGAGTTGCCCGCTGCAATCGACATAAATTCAGTAATGTCATCACTTAATTCACGAAACTGTTCCACATCCAACTCTCTATTGCGGAAACGGTCCCACCCTTCTGCTATCTTATCGGCACCATCGATAATCCCCTTAGCCAATGGAACACTCTCTTCTACCGCAGCCAGGCTCTCATTGGCTGCACTCTCCATTAATTCAATCACATGGTGAAGCCGTGCACGGATATCTGTAATCTCCTGACCGGTCACACCCGAGGTGCCCAGGTCCTCTTTAAACTGGGATACCGTATCATGCAGTTCACGGGTCAACACACCCACTTGTTGGTAAATCGGGTTATCTTTCAGCTCTAGCAGTGACTCAACTTGCTCATTGGCTGCAGCCACATCATTGTGCTCTAACGCCAGAACCAACTCACGCGCCTGATCCAGTGAAATCAATGGTTTTACATCCCCCATAGCCGTTCTGCTCCTGACTTTCTATCTCTTTTGATCGATACGTTCAAAGATTTTTTCAATCTTCTGATTGAGCGTACCTGCAGTAAAGGGTTTTACTACATACCCATTAATACCCGCTTTGGCTGCCTCGATAATCTGTGCTTTTTTCGCCTCGGCGGTTACCATCAAAACCGGGGTATTTTTGAGTTTGGGGTCTGCACGAACCGCCTTCACCAAATCCAGCCCCGTCATTCCCGGCATGTTCCAATCCGTTACCAGAAAATCGACGCCTCCCTGCTGAAGAATGGGTAACGCCGTTCTTCCATCATCGGCCTCATCAAGATTCTTAAAACCCAGCTCTCCCAACAGATTTTTTACAATTCTACGCATGGTTACAAAATCATCTACAACCAGAATTCTCATTCCTTTATCCATAGCGCTACACCCAATCCTTCATTCTTGACCGCAATCGCATCATTGCCTGTCCATGTATTTGCGAAACTCTTGATTCACTCACTCCCATGACCTCTCCTATCTCTCTCAGGTTGAGGTCCTCCTGATAATAGAGGGCCATCATCATCTTCTCTCTATCGGGCAGTCGCCCTATCTCTTTAGCTAAGGTATCCCTGAAACCCACGTCAGAGAGCATTTCAAGCGGCCCCAAGCGGCCATCTTCAATGTTACTGCCCCCAGGAGTCTCTTCATCCAACAGATCAATGGAGTAAAAACAGGTCATATTGGAGTCGCGCACAATCTTGCTGTACTCCTCAACCGAAACCCCCATCTCGTCAGCAATCTCCTGATCAGAGGTCCCGCGCCCCTGCTGTTCCAGACGACTCAATGCTCCCATTGCATCCCGGCTCTTGCGATGTACTGAGCGAGGCGCCCAATCCCCCCGACGTAGTTCATCCAGCATTGCACCCCGTATTCGAATCGATGCATAGGTGGTAAATTGCGCCCCCTGGGAGGCATCATATTTATTGAGCGCCTCAAGCAGGCCGATCATACCGGCCTGAAACAGGTCATCAATCTGTACCGATGAGGGTAGACGTGCTGAAAGATGGTGAGCCAGCCTTTTGACTAACGGCAGATGCTCTTCGAGCTGTTGCTCGACGCCTCCTTTCTGTACCGTTGCATATGCTGCATGTCCCTTCACGTTTAACTTACCCTACTTCACTCTGCAAAAGTCGCTCAACAAAAAATTCAAGATACCCTCCGGCCCGACTGGGTTTTGGCCAGCGCTCTATGCCTGCAGCAATGCGACGGAACGCTTTTGCTGAAGGGCTGTTTGGATCCATATCACACACTGCATTTTGTTTCTGAATAGCCCGACGCAATGCCTGATCAAAAGGTACCGTTCCCAAATAGTCGAGTGTAACATCCAGAAAACGTTCAGCCACTAAGGAAAGTTTTTTATAGAGAATTCTTCCATGCGCCTCACTCTCAACCATATTGGAGAGGATATGGAACCGTTCAACACTATACTCACGACTCAACACCTTAATCAGTGCATAGGCATCGGTAATAGAAGAAGGCTCATCACAGACAACCACAACCACCTCATGTGCTGCCCGACCAAAGCTGACCACACTATCAGAAATACCTGCAGCCACATCAACAATCATGGTATCAACCGGGTATTCAAGCTCGCCAAAGGCACGAATCAACCCGGCATTTTCAACCGGGGTCAATTCAGCCATCCGTTTAACGCCTGATGTTGCCGGAATGACCTGTATACCGGAAGGACCCTGCAGAAGGATTTCATCCAGATTTTTTTCACCATTCAGTACATGAGAGATATTGAATTTAGAGTGTAAACCTAACATGACATCCACATTTGCCAATCCAAGATCTGCATCCATCAACACCACTTTATGCCCTTTCTTGGCAAGTGATATCGAGAGATTGACAGACACATTGGTCTTGCCAACCCCTCCCTTTCCACTGGTGACCGCAATCACTTTGACCGGCTTCTGTTGTCCTCTCATTCTTCTGATTCCCTCTGCCTGATCTACCATAGTACTATCCTGTTACCTGAGTTCTGTTTGAGTGCTGCAACCCACCCTGTAGCAGGGTGAGGCGTTCTTTCTCATTACGTTTTTGAGAGACCAGTTGATCGACCAGTTCGCGTCCTCTGGCTACCTGCAGATCCTCAGGGACCCGTTGTCCATTCCCCAGGTAAAGTAATGGCAGTCGATGACGCAACAAAACACTGACTGCAGCACCCAGCTCCCCACCTTCATCCAGTTTGGAGAGAATCGCCCCTTTCAACTCAATACGGTTAAAAACAGCAACAGTCTCATCCAGCGCCTGCTCCTGTGTGGTTGCAGAAACCACCAAATAAGGGTCTATTTTGATCTCCCCTGTACGCAGCACTGCCAACTGCTCCAGCAACTGCATATCTCGCTGACTCAAGCCCGCAGTATCGATAATCACCAGATCACGGTCCTGAATCGCTTCAAGTGTCTGATGAAGATCTTCGATCTCATTCACTGCGTATACTGAAACACCAATCAGCGCCCCAAAGGCACGTAACTGCTCTTGCGCACCGATCCGAAAGGCATCTGTTGTCACCAGAGCAACTCGACTGGTTCCGTTACGCAAGGCATAGCGGGCTGCCAATTTGGCTGCCGTTGTGGTCTTACCCACACCTGTAGGCCCTACCAGTGCGATCACTCCACCTTGTTGCAGCACCTGATCATCCCCCATCGGCAACTCAGTTTCCAGCCAGTTCAGCGCGTGCGACCAATGGTTATCTGAATCTTCAGACTTCACTGCATCCCAAATTTGCTCACAGATATCGGAAGCAATACCCAACTCAGCCAACCTTTCATTCAGCCAATGCTGCTGTGGCTCTCCTTCAATCGGTGAAACTGACTTCACCAGAGAGAGATGCTGCTCCATCATGGTACGCATCTGCTGCATTTCGCGGCGCATCTCTGTCAACTCGTTAGAACCCTTCATCGTTGGCGAGCCAACTGCAGCCGGGGTAACCGCTGCATCTGCAGCAAATTTGAGTTCAGTCGGGCGCTGCTTAAAGCGGGTATGGTGCTCTGCCTTACGCTCTTCTGTAGCGGCCTCAACCTCCAACATATCCGGGTCAACGGCAGCCACTACCTCAACACCACCCTCAACTTTACGCTGAGAAAGTATCACTGCTGAGCTACCCTGTTCCCGTCGCACCTGCCTCAAGGCCTGGGACATAGAAGGGGCAAAAAAACGACGCATCTTCATGAGTTATGAATCTCTTTCTACTCTATATTAATTTGTAATTAACCTTGACCACCCACATTCGCAACCATACGAATTGAGCGATCATCCGGCACCTCTGTATAAGAGAGTACTGTCAAGTCTGGCAGGGAGTGACGGAACATCCGCGCAAGTAGACGACGAATCGTTGGCGCGACCAATAATACTGCTGGCTGCCCTTCGACCTCTTGTTGCTGTACCGCATCCAATAACGATTGATTCATCTGTTCTGCCAATCCAGGTTCTAGTGCGGAACCCCCTGTTCCACCACCCTGAACCGACTGATGCAATATCTGTTCCAGGTTAGGGTCCAAAGTGATTACAGGCAGTTCACCAGCAATACCTGCAAGCTCCTGCACGATAGAGCGCCCCAGGGCATTTCGTACCGCCATTGTCAAAGCGTCAGGATCTTGACCTTTTGGCGCATGCTCAGCCAAAGTTTCAGCAATTGTGCGCATGTCGCGAATAGAGACTGCCTCCTCCAGCAAATTCTGCAATACCTTGAGCACAACCACCCACTCTACAGTTTTCGGCACCAGATCTTCGACCAGTTTCGGCGCACTCTCTGAAAGGCGCTCCAACAGCTCCTTCACCTCATCCACCCCAATCAATTCGCTGGCATGGCTACGTACAATATCACTCAGATGTGTTGCCACAACCGTACTGGCATCCACTACGGTATACCCCATCGACTGCGCATGCTCTTGGTGATCACTATCAATCCAGACTGCATCCATTCCAAAGGTGGGATCTTTGGTCTGCTTCCCCTCAAGCTCACCAAAAACCTGCCCTGGGTTGATTGCCAGATAGTGATCTGGAACCAATTCCCCCTCACCCACAGGGACTCCCATCAACTGCACACGATAGGCTGTTGGAACCAAGTCCAGATTATCTTTGATATGCACAGCATGCACCAAAAAACCCAGCTCTTTCGAGAGTTTTCTCCGAATCCCTTTAATACGATCAATCAACTCCCCTCCCTGGTTGGTATCAACCATTGGAATCAGTCGGTAACCAACCTCCAGCGTCAATGGATCGACCGTCTCTACATCATCCCAACCGACATCTCTCTCACGCGGCACCTCCATCTCATCCGCAGCCACTTCAGTTGCTGCGGCCTCCTCCACCTTCTGCTCCTGGTTTTTCATGGAGATCATATAAGCCGCACCACCCAGGATTGAGGCCAGCGTCAGGAAGGCAAAGTTGGGCATACCCGGAATGATACCCAACAGTCCAATAATACTGGCTGCAACTATCAACGTTTGTGGCTTTGCAAATAGCTGGCCAAAAATTTGCCCGCCCAGGTCTGACGCATCAGAGACACGCGTCACCACAATGGCCGTTGCCGTCGAGAGCACCAATGCCGGAATCTGCGCAACCAGACCATCTCCAACGGTCAAGACAATGTAGTTCTCTGCCGCCTGTGCCGCACTCAGATCATGTTGTGCCATACCGATAATGAAACCACCCACAATATTGATAAAGAGGATCAGGATTCCAGCAACCGCATCCCCTCGCACAAACTTACTGGCACCATCCATCGAGCCATAAAACTCGGCCTCCCTGGCAACATCAACCCGACGCTGCTTCGCCTCATCCTGATCGATCAACCCGGAATTGAGATCCGCATCAATCGCCATCTGTTTACCCGGCATCGCATCCAGGGTAAAGCGGGCACTCACCTCCGAGACACGCCCCGCACCCTTGGTAATTACTACAAAGTTAATAATCACCAGAATCATGAAGACCACCAACCCCACCGCAAAATTACCACCAATCACGAAGCTGCCAAAGGCCTCAATTACATTACCTGCAGCTGCTCCTCCACTGTGACCCTCCATCAGAATGACGCGGGTAGAGGCGACATTGAGCGCCAGCCGCATCAAGGTGGAGATTAAAATAATGGTTGGAAAGACAGAAAAGTCGAGCGGTCGCATCGCATAGACCGCTGTCATCAAAACAATCAGTGCCAACGCGATATTAAAGGTAAAAAAGATATCCAGCGCCCAAGGCGCCAAGGGGATGATCAACATCGCCATAATCATCACCAACATCAGAGGCGCACCAAGCGCCTGGGTAATAATTCGTTTCAGTTGTTCTAGATCCATCGTGCTATTCTACTGGACTGCATCCGCTTTCACACCATCTGCTCTGCACTATTCACCTCAGGATTACCCTCTGCATCCATCTGATACTCTTCGGGAATGGGTAGATCCTTCAAAACCCTATCCTCCATATCCGCTACAACACCATCCAGTTGATATACATGGGCCAGCAGTTGTGCGATCGCCATATAGAGTCCCTGCGGAATCTCCTGCCCAATCTCAGCAGAAAAGTAAAGTGCTCGTGCCAGAGGTGGTGCTGAGATCATCACCACATCATGCTTCTGGGCAACGGTTCGAATCTGCAGCGCAATCAGGTCTGCCCCTTTGGCAACAATCCGCGGAGCACCCATATTCTCCTGATCATACTTCAGTGCCACGGCGAAATGGGTCGGGTTGGTGACCACTACATCAGCATCGGGGACATCCTGCATCATCCGGTTCATCGCAATCTCTTGCTGTCTACGACGAATCTGCTGTTTTACTTCAGGACGTCCCTCAGAATTTTTCGCCTCGTCCTTCACCTCTTGCAGTGTCATCTTCATCTGCTGGTTATGATTCCAGAGCTGAAAAGGGACATCAATCGCCACCACGGCAATCATGGTGAACGCGAGTATCAGGTAGAACCAGGCCATCGCATTGCCTGCATGGAGAATGGCCTGGTTGACCGGCTCTGCTCCGAGTCCCAAAAAGAGACCAATTTGAGAAGAGAGTAGCCCTGTTGCCACCGACATCACCAGCACAAATTTGGCAATAGATTTAAATAACTCTACCAGCGTCTTGATAGAGAACATATTGGCAATCCCTTTAGCCGGGTTCAGCTTGCTGATCTTGAAGGCCATCGCCTGCGTACTAAAGGCCCACCCCCCCATCATAATGGGTGAGGCGAGCGCAGCGATCGCCATCACTGCAACAAAGGGGACCATCAACCAGATACCATTCATAAAGAGGTCGACAAACAACCCCATCATGGCAGTGGTGTCATAGAAGTAGTGACGTCCCGGTTGTAATCCTTTGGCAAGACCCGCCATAATCTGTCGAACCATCTCGCCACCCAGTGTCAGAAAACCAACCGCCGACATCATCAACATCACAAAGGTATTGAGGTCCTTAGAGCGGGGTATCTGCCCTTTTTCGCGACTTTCCTCGAGGCGTTTTCCGGTAGGTTCCTCGGTCTTTTCGGTACCGTCTTCGTTATCTGCCATAACTTACCCCCCGTCCAGTCGCAGTGCCTGTACTGCCGAGAATGCCTTTTCGATCAATTCGACCAGACGCGGATAGACTTGCTGTGGAAAGGCGACGCTTACCAGCCAGAACCCCACCATAATAGAGACCGGAAAGCCAACCGCAAAAATATTGAGCTGAGGTGCGGCACGAGTCACTACACCAAACGAGATATTGATCAACAATAGTGTAATCACAATGGGTATTGCGATTTTCACCCCCCCGATAAAGATCTCTCTACTCCAACTCACCACCGACCAGATTGCATCCTGCGACAGTGGGTGGCTGGAGACCGGCATGGTAAAAAAGCTCTCTCTCAAGGTATCCAGGATCATTAAGTGGCCATTCAAAGAGAGAAAGACCAGGGTTGCAAACAGCACGTAGAGCTGAGCCAATACCGGGACCTGGACCCCATTATTGGGGTCGATTGCCATCGCAAACCCCAACCCCATCGACATCCCCATCGTCTGCGCTGCCACCGTATAGGCCTGAAAGATCATCGACAGTACAAACCCCATCGCCAACCCAATCAAAAATTGGTTGGCAATCTGTAACACACCTCCCAGAGTAAACGGGTCCAGCATTGGCATGGGGGGTAGCGTTGGAGCCATGACCAAGGTCACCACTACGGTCATCATCACCCGAATTCGAACCGGGACCGTGCGCGTAGAGAAGGTTGGCGCCACCACCAACATTCCGGTCACCCGAATAAAGGGCCAGAAATAGAAACCGATCCAGTTGTTGATTTGATCAACGGAAACCGTCAACACACCTCTCCGTAATTACCCATCTACTTTATCCAATCAGAAAGGGGATACTTTCATAAAGACGCCGGGTAAAATCCATCATCGTGGCCAACATCCAGTTACCCGCCGTCATCAAGACAAACATAATCACCATCAGCTTCGGAATAAAGCTGAGGGTCATCTCATTGATCTGTGTTGCCGCCTGAAACACACCAATCAACAGACCAATCGCCAGTGAAGAGAGCAACAACGGTGCCGCCAACATGGCTGCCACCTCCATCGCCTGTTGCCCAACGGTAATTACGGTCTCTGGAGTCATGCGCGCCCTCCCTTATTGAACCAGAAAACTGGAGGCCAGCGTACCCAGCACCAGGGTCCAGCCATCCACCAACACAAACAACAATATCTTGAACGGTAGCGAGATAATCATCGGTGACAACATCATCATACCCATTGACATCAGTAGACTCGCAACCACAATATCGATAATCAGAAAGGGGATAAAGATCAAGAAGCCAATCTGAAACGCTGTCTTCAGCTCACTGGTCATAAAGGAGGGGAGCAGCACAGAGAATGGGACATCCTTCTCATCTTCAAAAGAGGCTACGCCAGACATCTCGCCAAAAAATGCCAGATCATCCTCTCGCACCTGTTGCATCATAAAGCCCCGAAAAGGGACAGAGCCTTTCTGTAGTGCGGTCTCCATATTAATCTCATCTGCCATCAGTGGCACAACGGCCTGATCATAGGCCTGATTAAAAATAGGAGACATAATGAAAAAGGTCATAAACATCGCCAACCCGATCAAGATCTGATTATTGGGGCTCTGCATCGTGCCCATCGCCTGACGTAACAGGGCCAACACAATCACAATACGGAGAAAAGAGGTCATGGTCATAAATGCTGCCGGTAACAGAGTCAGCATCGTCATCATGATCAGGATTTGCAAACTGAGGGTATAGGTCCCGCCATCTTCACTCAACGTGATCGCTGGAATTCCCGCCGCAAAAGAGCTGACAGGAGCGAGCAGTAATAGCAATAACCCCAACCAATTCAGCGGAAACCAGTTAGATGCACGTGATTTCGACTGCTCCACAGTAGCAACAACCGTTCGAGAAGTTCTCATATTATTCACGTTCTGACTTTTTAGCGTTCAACACCTTTTTGAGTGCCTCCGCAAAGGGCGGAGCCTCACCACTATACTCCTCACCCAGCTCCAGAGGTTCAGGAAAAACATAGAGCGTCTGGATACCACCGCCCGGAGAGATCCCCAACAATAGGTGAGTACCACCCGCATCAACCAGAAGAATACGGTCACGCCCTCCCAGAGACAAACCACCAACAGCACGAAGCTGCCCTCCCAAAGCAATCCCAAAACGGCCACTACGCCTCAAAACCCAGGCAATTCCAATAATCAGCAGTACAACCAACAGCAGGCTAAAGAAGGTCTGAAACAGTTGTGCCATCCCCAACGGCTGGTTAACCAATTCAATCGCTTGTTCACTCTCGTTCATGGGGCTATTTTAGCAGTAATTTTGCACTAAAGAACACCTCTAAAAACTCTTAAATCAATATCTTGTATTCAATAATTGCAGCTACTCCGGCTTCATACCACTGAAATTTCAGATCATTCATCTAGTCTCCCCCGGAAATAGCTAAAAACCTCTGAAAACAGATCAATGTCACTTCTTGATTTTACGTATACGCTCTTCGGGAGTAATCACATCCAGTACTCGAATGCCAAACTTCTCATTCACCACAACCACCTCACCATGTGCGATCAAGGTCCCATTGGCTCTGACATCCAGCGTCTCTCCTGCCAGACGATCCAACTCAACGACCGACCCCTGCGTCAACTGCAATAGATTTCGAATGGTAATCATCGTGCTGCCCACCTCCATTGCAAGGGAGACCGGAACATCCAGCACCACATCAAGGCTGATCTCCTCACCATCCCCCTCGCTACCGGTAAAGTCCTCCATTGGAGCAGACCCATCAACACCCTGCTCTTCCAACGCATCTCCCCAACCAGCCAGTTCTGCTTCGGCCGCATCCAGGTCTACTTTTTCGTCATCATCACTCATTGCTCTGCCTTATTGAATATTCTTGTTCTGATCGACTTTCAGCACCAATTCTGGAACTTCAACACCTTCTGTTACACGGATCGCCTTACATCCATCATGGACACCCAATTTACCACGTACAACCGGCACGTCCTCTACACGTAAAAGTACTGTCTCGGGCATTTCAATGGGAATAATGTCTCCCGCTTCCATATTCAGCACGTCACTGACTTTCATACTCACCTCAGTCAATTGACAATCCATCGCTACGTTAATCCCCTCCACTTCATGAAAGAGTGCTTTCGACCATCGATCATCCACATCACCCGCTTCTGTAACCGTTCCAGATTCCAGTTTTTCTCGCACGGGGTCCAGCATAGAGTAGGGGATGACCATATGCATCTCGCCACCAACCCCCTCCAGATCCACACTCATCTCCATCACTACAACAGGATCTGTAGGCCCCACAATATTGGCAAATTGTGGATTCACCTCATGCCCGACCGACTCAAAATCGACCGTCTCAACCATCTCCCAAGCACTCACCATATCCTCAAAAAAGTGTTCCAACATAATGCTGATGACCCGATTCTCAACCACTGTAAATTCACGCCCCTCAATACGGAATGCAAATTTACCGAGACCACCAAAATAGTAGTCCACTGCCGAAAAAACCAACTTGGGATCAAAGGTAACCAGCGCAGTCCCCCGAAAAGGGTTAATCCTGACCAGATTCAGACTGGTGGGCAGAAAAAGGTTTCTCAAATATTCACTAAACTTGATGACATTGATACCCACTACGCCAATTTCTACCGTTTTACGCAGTAGATTAAAAAGTGTAATGCGGTGATTTCGGGCGAACCGCTCTGCGATCATCTCCATGGTTGGCATGCGCCCACGGATAATACGTTCTTGAGTCGTAAAGTCGAAATTGGAGACATCCCCATCCAACTCCATTCCTAAACCCAAGTCAGTCTCTACATCTCCCCCATCCATCCCACTGAGGAGGGCATCCACTTCGGCTTGTGACAGCAAGTCATCCATTTTATGAGTACTTCATTCCCTACAAGACTATTTTCTACCTACTTTAGCAAACACGATGAATGTCTGCTGCTCTTCATAGGCCTTGAATAGCAATAAATATACCAACAAAAAAAAGCATTTACTTTTAATGAGTTATTCATTCACTCAGCCACAACACCGAGTCAGTGTCGACAAAGTGACGACTCAAACAGGCGATTACATTCTATCCAGCATCACCGGGTTCCCTGCGACTATCTGGCTGTGATCCAGATTTTCAAGCTCATCCAGCCTGCCTCGGTCTTCCAGATCTCTTCGGAAGATATAGCGCTGTAACAGCGCACGTGTACCAGAACTTAAACGCACAAAGGTCACTCCGACAACCATCCCTTCTCTGCCATCCGAGCCCTGATATCTCTTTCCTCCCATTATTTTAACATCAATCGTGATGTTTCCGAATAGTGGCAGCGTTAATTGTCCATCATAGAGCTGGGTTCCCTTCGGAGGCATATAGAGTGACTTTCCGGTCAACTTCAACCCCAAGCCAAGATCACTCAGGTCTTCCACAATAATCTCTCGAACCCCCATCTCCCTTAAGCTGAGAGAGTCAAACTTAAGATCACCATGCGTCTTGGTTCGGTGTGACTGCCGATGCTGAACCAATAGATACGAGTCTGGTAACTGACAATGAACCCCCTCATCTCTCAGCTCTACCTGTTCAACTGCAATCTGTATCATTCCTTCATCAAGCTGGGTCAACAGGATCAAGCCATGCTCAACGATCAGCTCATTAAATTTATTCTCATCTGAGGGTTCCAACAATATCTGTTTCTGCTGTGGATCAAATTGCATCACGACAGAGGTGTGATAATGGTGTGTTGCGCTTGTCTCATCATCGACCATTAACTGCACTGGTTTTTTTATCTGTTGCAACAGCTTCAACAGCCCATCATATTCCGGTCCCACAACCTTTTTGCAGAAATACTCTGAAAAGCTTTGCTTACTCACCGGGGTGAGAAAATAACTCTCTTTCTGATCACTCATTCACTTATTCTCTGGTTCAACATTAATAGTCCATCATGAAGCGGCTATCAACACCGTCTTGATTGAGGACCAGAATTGAGATTCTTCGGTTTGATGCTGCCTCAGGGTTTTCCGGATCAAATGGACGGGTATCTGCCAGACCGACCACCCGATCAATCTGATCCGCTTTTATCCCGCCTTTCACCAAGGCCCTTCGGGCTGCATTCGCACGATCTGCAGACAGCTCCCAGTTGCTATAGTTAATACGTGTGTAGGCTGCTGCATCAGTATGGCCAAAAATTGCAATTTTATTGGGAACGCGGTTTATGGTTGTCCCCAGTTGACTGATAATCTGTCGGGTAAACTCCTTGGGAATCCCCCCCCCTTTCTTGAACATCTGCTTGTCATTTTTATCAACCACATGAACCTTTAGCCCTTCAGGTACCTGCTCTAACTTGATGTGATCTTTATATTTAGACATCACCTTACTTCGAGTAATGGTGCGCTCAATATTACGCTTGAGTCGCTTCATCCTCAGCTTTTCATTCTTTACCTTCTTATAGATATCGGTAATTTCTTCTCGCTCATCGGCCTCAACTTCCCGGTCAATCTCCCGACCACGTCCACCAAGATCCATCAACGAGTTTGAACTACCCGTGTTGGCCCCGGTAATTCCTTTTTTGCCTTTGGTCTCTACATTAACTTTCTCTTGAAATTGAAACTGCAGAGCGATGCTTTCTCTCTGTACCTGTGTGGTAGAGGCCAACAGCCACAACAGCAGAAACAGCGTCATCAACGCGGTCATGAAGTCGGCAAGCGCAACCTTCCAGGAGGTGCTGTGTGCCGGATGCTTCTTTTGCCGACACTTTTTTACAATGATGGGTTGCATGACCTCAGCCATGATTAACCTCCTGAGCTAGGCTCAGTCGTGCCTACATCATTAAAGTGCTCTTCCAGTTCAGAAAAGCTGGGCCTCAAGTGGCTAGGTACCGCCTTGCGCCCAAACTCGGCTGCCACAACCGGGGCATAACCGTTGAGTGTAGCTACCAGAGTCGTTTTAACACAGTTCAACATAATTGTTTCATCTTCAGCAATATGCCTTAGCGCCGAAGCAAAGGGGCCAACAAACCCATACGCAAGCAGAATCCCCAAAAAGGTTCCAACCAGAGCTGCGGCCAAATGTGCTCCTGTCTCATCGACCGGGCCGTCCAGTGATCCCATTGTAATCACAATTCCCATGACCGCTGCAACAACCCCAAAACCAGGCAGTCCATCCGACATTGTTGAGAGCGCATTGGCTGGTTGTTCTGTTTCATGTTCATGGGTGGCAATCTCAATATCCATCAGATTATCCAGCTCGAAACTATTCATATTACCCCCGACCATCAACCGCAGGTAATCGGTCAAAAATGTAACTGCATAGTGGTGATCACTCATCAGTTTCGGGTACTGCTGAAAGATATAGCTCTCATCCGGGTTTTCCACATGACTCTCCAGTGTCAACATACCCCCGCGCCTGGAGCGCATAAAAAGTTCGTACATTACGGAGAGAATTTCCAGGTAGGCCTGACGATCATGCCCCGATTTTTTCAATAGCTGTGGAAACCCTGATTTCACAGCCTTTAACACATGAGGCGGATTAGAGATAATCAAAGCACCGGTTGCCGCCCCCAAAATCACCAATAACTCATAAGGCTGCCACAACGCCAGCAGATAACCATGTGAAAGCAGGTAACCACCTATCACACTAGAAATTACAATCAGTAATCCAATAATCAGAGTCATAGTTGAATGTTACATCGATTCTCAAAAACAGTCACAGACTCTACCATAAATTTTTACTTATTTTCTGCCACAATAAAAACAGGGTGCTCCAGGCACCCTGTTTGTTACAGCAACACTCTCCGCACTCCGTCTGTTAAAATTCTGCCCACTCTGTATCACCTGCGGCTGTTGCCGCTGAGACAAGTGCCGGGGCGGCAGACGCAGTTGATGGTGATGGTGATGGTGATGGTGATGGTGACAAAACTTCCACATCATTTTGAGCCGTTGTCGAGTCGGCAAACGAAGAGCTATCTTCAGCGGTGGATGCACCACTAGAGATATCCAGCCCATCCACAGTAAAGAATGAAACCAACCCTTTCATTCCTGCTGCCTGCTGACTCATCGACTCACTCGCTGAAGCGGCCCGCTCAACCAGAGAGACATTATCCTGAGTCAGAGACTCCATTTGTGCTATCGCATTATTCACCTGCTCAATACCGGTCGTCTGCTCTGCACTTGCCGCTGCAATTTCGGCAACAATGTCACTCACCTTTTTGATGCTATGTACAATTTCCTGCAGCGAGTGTCCCGCTTCATCCACCAGCACGGTACCCTCTTTGACCTTGTCTGCACTATCTGCAATAAGCGTTGAAATCTCTTTAGCTGCATCTGCACTACGCTGCGCCAAGGTACGCACCTCACCCGCAACAACTGCAAAGCCTCGCCCCTGCTCACCGGCTCTTGCAGCCTCTACTGCAGCATTCAGTGCCAAAAGATTAGTCTGGAATGCAATTCCATCAATGACATCAATAATATCCGAGATTTTTTGACTCGAGACTGAAATAGCATTCATTGCTGTAGTGGCACGATCCATCACTGAGCCACCCCCTTCAGCCAGATCTCTCGCATTGATTGCCAACTGATCAGCCTGCCCGGCGTTGTCTGAGTTCTGCTTCACAGAAGCGGTCATCTCTTCCATACTGGCTGCTGTCTCCTCAATTGAGGCAGCCTGCTCCTGAGTACGCTGACTCAAGTCAGAACTGGTACGGTAAATCTGTTCACCTGCATCTGCCACGGTGACAGCAGACTTGGTAATTTCGCTAATGGCACCGGAGACCTTGTCCTGAGAGGCATTAATGGCCCCCTGCAACACACCGAGTTGCCCTTCATGGTTTCCATTAATGCGGGAAGAGAGATCCCCCTCTGACTGGGCCACTGCAACCTCAACCGAGTCATCCAATGCTTCACTGAGCGCATCCAACGACTTGTTCAGGTGGCTTCTCAGTCCGGCAAGATCACCCGAGAGCGCTACCTCAACCCGGACAGAGAAGTCTCCCTTTGCAACCGCACCCATAACCTCGTCAATACTACTAATGGCTGTATTTAAACTGGAGATACTATCATTTACATTGACGCTCAGATCAGCAAGGTCTCCTTTAGCATCACTTTCAACCAGCCGATCAAAATTCCCCAACGCCACATTCTGCATGATTTCACGAATTGCATTTACCGTATCATTCAGTTCATCTACTGTCCCATTAATACTATCCCGCAGCTCTGCAAGATCTCCTTTGGCATCCGACTCAATTCGAGCACTCAAATCACCATTTGCCACCTCCCTCATACCCTGGCGAATAGCATCAATATTAACTTGCAATGAGTCCATCAGCTCATTAAAACCAAGTGCCACCTGTCCCAGTTCACTCTTGCCATAATCTTTACAGCGGACTGAAAAATCTCCACTCTCTCGTAACTCCTGCATCAACCTTACAATCCCTTGCAGGGGAATCGTCATAGAGCGAGATAACAGGTACCAAACCAGCAGAATAAAGACAAAGATCAAACCACTGACTGAAAGCACAACGATAAAGCTATCCTTAGCAGCCTGCTCTGCTTTAGCACTACCCTCGTTGATACGATCTTGCCCTAGTATCACAAACTCATTCAGTGCACTGAGCAACTCAGACTGCAGCGCTGCCCCCTCACTCTGCAACGTCTCAATCGAGTCCTCTCCAATGCCATCGAGGATATTCTGCATCATTACATTCATTACAGGGAAAGTTGCTGCTGAACTCTTGCGAATCCGATCCATCAAGGCCCCCTCTTGTTCATCAGAGATCCGCTCATCCAGCTGCAGAATCAAGGCACTATAGAGTTCTACCGAACGATCAAAATCGGCCTTGTAGAGTATCAACTTATCCTCATCTGTGGTCAATAACATATCACGAATAGATTCAGCCCGTTTGCGCCCCTCATCCCGTACATCGGTTGCGAGCTGAATCTTGACATTATAGTTACCCACAATATCGCTCAGATGGCTACTCAACTCATTCATCTTGAACAGAACAGTCCCCCCACCTACCCCCGCCAAAAGAAGAATCAACCCGAATCCGATGGCAATTCTCTTGGCAATTGATATGTTATTTATAAATCCCCCCATGCTCCTCTCCTTTATTGAAATTTTTCTTAACTACTCCCCAACAAAACCTTAGCTCAAGCTTACCGTAGATCCAATACATTCTATACAGAATTCTATACAGGAATTAAGCACACAGCCTTCTCACAATACGACTGACAGTCGTTAGAACAGATCAACCTCACCTGAATTATCAACTTCATCTACCGGCCTTAATTTGTTCTGGCTTGCCTGTTGAATAGCGGCATGAATATCTTCTCCCTGCATAATAGCTTCAAACATGCTGGCCTCATCCACCATGCTGTAAGTATCACGAATCTGCTCTCTCAAGTGGTGCCACTCCTCATGTGAGGCTGTTTCACCCTCATTTGAGACGATCTCGGCAAGCGCCACCAGACTGCTGCTCACATGTGACAAACGCTGTGTCAATTTATCATAAAACTGGAACGCAACAATGGCAGCTCCCACTTTCTCTGAGACGATATCAACATTGGTCTGAACCGTTTCACGAATAGAGCGACAGTCTGTGGTCGGTTCGGGCCGGTCTGGAATTTCTGAGCTTGCACTCTCAATGACCTGTACACACCCAGAGAGCCCTGTAAAAGAGTCAATCAAGGTAGAGACTGAGTGATTTCCATCCTTCATAGACATCTCAATCTGTGCAACCGCCAGATTTAATGTTAGAACAGTGTCCTGTAACTCTTTCCACCCAAGGGAATGGTCGTTACCACTATTTTCTTGCTGCTCCATAGTTCTATCTACTTTCCATTAAATGACCTACAACATTATTTAAAATCTGTCTCAAATCAGCTTCCCCTCGCTACGACTTCTATTCCCGCCTAGGCAAGAGATAACATCTTACTCATACCGAGTTGTTCCGCGCTGCTCTTTAGTGTGTCAGAAGATGCGCTCCATTGCCAGGAGACGCCATCTTCTCCCAACTCCCGAATCAATGCCACCACCAACTGTAACCCCGCAGTATCAATCGACTGCACCTCTCCACCATCCAAAACTACCGGGGATTCGGTATCCGCCATAATTTGGTCCATCCACTCAGCCCGTAACTTCCCAACCGTTGAGATCACCAACTGCTCCCCTAAGCTAAACCTCCCAGAGTCCACGCTTGCAGCAACCTGAACTGGTTCGGGCTCTACGACCACTTCTGCTTCCTCCGCTGCCTCTACTACAACTGCTGTCTCTGAAACCAGCGGCAGTGCATTAGCCGTCTCTTCTACCACCGCTGCACTCTCTTCAATAAGCACTTGTGCGGGAGTCTCTACAGAGGGGACAATTTTATCTGTCGCAGTTTTAACTGCTGCGCTATCAGCTGTCTCCTCCGGTTCCTCTTTAATCCATGCCAATGGATCATGTCCGATCATATCACTACTGCTCATAACTCTCTGACCTCCTGAATCTTCAGCTTAATAAACCAGCTCGCCTCTAAGACACTTCTAATAGGTACGTTCATAAATCAAATCCTTAGCCAGTGACTTAAAGTCTCTGGCGCCTGGCGCATGCCAACGATACTCTATGACACTTTTGCCAAAGCCAGGCGCCTCTGCCAAGGCATCACACTCTCGAATCGGTGTTTTAAGTAATTCCCCCGGGAAATAGCTCTGCACCTTTTCTCTAACCTCTCTGGCAAGACGACGCCGTTTCTGGAAACGTGACATCACAAACTTACGCTCTAACTGGTGTCCCAGAGACTGCTCAAATTTTTTCAACGTCCCGATCAAATAAGAGAGCCCTTGCAACCCCAGATAGTCACCAGTCACCGGTACCAACACTTCATCTGCTGCGTAGAGAATATTAACCACCAGCAAACCAGACGAGGGTGGTGCATCAATCAGCACAAAATCACTCTCAACTGCTGATTTCTCTAACGCTTCTTTTAACAAAGTACCCGACCAACTACCCCCTGTGCTCTGCCCCGCCTGCTCTTCAAGCTGCCCCAATTGACTGCCTGCAGGAATCAGATTAAGGTTGTCCCGAACCAGAATAGCATGCGCCCCCAAAGATTCCTGATGCATTAAAACTCGATCCATTCCTGAAAGACCGCGCTCTACCACCCCCAGACTGGCTGCCAAGTGTGACTGGGGATCCATATCAATCAATAACACCCGCTTTCCAAGCCTTGTCAGGGCATATGCAAGATTCCCTGTCAGGGTTGTTTTACCAACCCCCCCTTTCTGGTTTACAACCGCAATTCGACGCATCAGTGAATGGCTGAAGAGCCATGCTGCCCCATGTTCTCATGCCCAGCCACTCCTCCCACTCCATGGTTATCTGAAGATATCGAACCATCATTCATCAAATCTGTAACATCTAAAATCAGGGCAACCGTACCATCCCCTAAAATTGTTGCTCCAGAGAGCCCTCTCATCTTATGGAAATTTGTCTCCAGGCTCTTGATAACCACCTGTTGCTGTCCAAGAAGATCATCTACCATCAGGGCGGCACGTTTACCATCTGCCTCTACAACAACCAACAATCCCTCTTCAAGATTTTTATTACAATCCTCCAGCTGCAGACGTTGATGTAAGCGTACGATGGGTAGATACTCTTCACGTAACTTATAAACTTCTGCCTGGTGTGCAATAGAGTTAACGAAATCCATATTGACCTGAATCGACTCGATAATCGATACCAAAGGGATAATAAAAATCTCATTGCCAATTCGTAGCAGCTGTCCATCCAATATTGCTAACGTTAATGGCAGGCGCACCATGAACGTGGACCCTACGCCTGGATTAGAAGTGACCTCAACGTTACCACCCAGAGTACGTACATTTCTGCGAACCACATCCATGCCAACGCCACGCCCGGAAACATCTGTAACCTCTTTGGCAGTAGAGAAACCGGGTCTAAATAACAGATCAAACACCTCTGCATCCGGTAACTCTTCACTCTCATCAATCAGCCCCTGCGAGACCGCTTTGTTAATAATAGCTCCACGATCGAGTCCGGCACCATCATCCGTAACTTCAATGACAATATTGCCTCCCTGATGGAAGGCATTGAGTTTTACCGTACCAAATTCAGGCTTCCCTTTCGCAATACGCTCTTCTGGCAGTTCAATACCGTGGTCAATTGAATTTCTAACCAGATGAATCAAAGGATCACCAATTTGCTCGAGCACCGTCTTATCCAGTTCTGTTCCTTCACCACTGACAACCAGCTCAACCTTCTTACCGAGCGTCTGACTCAGATCATGCACTACTCGAGGAAAGCGATTAAAGGCAAAACTGATGGGCAACATACGAATCTGCATTACACTCTCTTGCAGTTCACGCGTATTACGCTCCAGTTGTGCTAAGCCTTCACGCATACGTTCAATCATATCGACAGAGAAGTTCTCTCCGATCTGACTCAACATGGATTGGGTAATCACCAGCTCTCCAATCATATCAACCAGACCGTCCACTTTCTCAATAGCAACCCGAATGGAGGAGCTCTGCTGTTTACCTCCTCCTTTCTTACGCCCATCCCCTTTGGTTCGACTGGCTGATGCTACAGCTTTTGCAGAACTGGCTGACTGAGTGGCTTTTGTCACTGTGGCCACCTCAACAGAGGCTACCTCAGAAGCCAGTGCAGTAATCTCTAAATCACAGTCATCCTCAACCCACTCAAACACTTCGTCAATTTCATCACGAGATGCCCCACCCTTAAGGGTCAGGTGCCAACCAACCATACAGTCTTCCGGTGTATGGGTCTCCAGTACTGTAATTTCATCACGATCAACCACCACCTCAAGCTCACCCAACTCTCTGAGTGCCCGAAAAATACGCAGTGGCTCATTACCCGTTCGCAACATTCCAGGATAGGGGGTAAATTTAATTCCCCACCCCTCTGCTGCTGCAACCGTTACCTGCTCAATCTCGGCAGCTACAGTCTCTACACTGCTCTCTTGCCCCAACACCCTCTCAAGATCCTGTTGTACTGCAGCGACACGCTCTTCATTGATAGGATCGCCGGCCTTGAGATCAACAAACATCCCATGCAGACAGTCCACTGAACTCAATAACAGATCAACGACCTCCGGCGTAACATCCCGCTCTTCAGAACGCATCTGATCGAGCAGTGTCTCCATAATATGGGTAAAACCGGTGACCTCTTCAAAACCAAAGGTTGCACTCCCTCCTTTGATTGAGTGGGCCGCACGAAAGATGGTATTAATCTCCTCCGAATCGGCCTTGCCTGGATCCAGCTCCAACAAACCGGACTCCATAATTTCAAGTCCTTCGAAACTCTCCTCCAGGTAGACCTGACGAAATTGCTCCATATCAATAGCCATCTATCATGATCTCCTAAAAACAGTCCATTTTTTATGCGATACACCTGCCCCCCAAGTGCATCTATTCATCTTTAAACTATACAGCTTTATCACCACTACAGATAATGCAAATTATCCCAACAGTTTGTTGACGGTTGCCAACAACTTATCAGGACTGAATGGTTTCACAATCCATCCGGTTGCACCCGCATCACGCCCCGCCATTTTCTTATCATCGGCTGCCTCAGTGGTGAGCGTCAAAATAGGTAAAAACTGATAACCATCGACCTGCCTCATCTGACGCGTCATCTCAATACCATCCATATTTGGCATATTGACATCCGTTAAGACCATTTCATACTGTTTTGCTTTTGCCTTTTCCAGGGCTTCAACACCATCTTCAGCTTGATCTACTTCATGACCAACCCCCTCCAGGGTAAAGGTAACCATTTGTCTCATAGAGACTGAGTCATCCACAATCAGTATTTTCGCCATCGTCTTCTCTCACTCCAAGGTTAAATCTATCTAAGTCAAAATTATTCTTTACTATCCACACGTGCCTTATGGAATTAGCTGATCTCCAAAGCCTCAGCAGAAAGCAGGTTATCTGCATTTAACAAAATCACCATACCATCTGCCAGTGCTGCAATACCCTTCATATGGTGCGCATCAAACCCCTCCACCTTGGGAGAAGGCTTAAACTGCCCCTCCGTCAAAGAGATTACATCAGAAACAGAGTCAACCACCAAGCCCACTGCACGCTGCTGAATCAGTGTAACGATTATGACTGTTTCACGGGTAAAACTGGCTTCCCCCAGATTAAAGCGCAAGCGCATGTCAACAATTGGCACTACAACACCACGTAAATTGAGTACCCCACGCACCTCAGATACGGTGCCAGGCATCGGAGTCGGCTCTTCCCACTCTTTAATCTCCTGAACCTTTATCAGGTCAATCCCATACCGTTTCCCCTCCAGCATAAACACCAGATACTGGTCTTCTACGCTTGTACCATACAGGTCCCCACCTGCATGACCTGTAACTGTTTGTGCCGTCGGCATGAATACTCCTTCGAAATATCAAAATCTGCTCTATTAATGAACTATATCTCCCTATACCTTGAAGAACAAGTGGAAGATGGGTGCGATTCAAACTGATGTGGTAACTCCAGCTTAAGCAGCTAGTTTTGACTGTTCTTCCCAATAATCCTGCCACAGGTGGTTGGCACGATGTATACGCAGGGACAGCATGTGTTCCGCATTGCCTATTCTCCACCAAGCCCCTGAACGCTTAAGTCGCTGCTGTACAAGGTATCGATGTGCACTCTCGATTTCACCTGATCCAATGGGAAGATCCCGGCTCATGGCCTCTTGATAAAAAAGCTGATCCTGACGTTGGTTGAGGTAGCGATAGCAAACACGGACTGTAGCCTGTGCATCATCAATTGAAAGGGGTTCACAGTGAGGAATCAATTCACTTAGTACGGTGTCTACCTGATTATTTTTTAGGCATTCCTTTTGCTTCTCTACCCAAGATTTAGCCTCCTCCTCTGTTGAGGGGTAAATAGCCTTGGATGCTGCTGCCAGGTATTCACATACATGCCAGAAATCAATCAGGTAACGACCGTTTTCTCCAAATTTTTCATCTACTTGATTTGCGATCCATCTAGCTCCATCACCGACAGCGTGGAGCTGTGTGTTGCTGCCAAAACCAGCTTGACTGGCACAGTCGAACAGGATTTCTCCGGATTGTTGTGCGTCACCTTGCAGTGTGCCGCCATAAGTGGGGCTCTGGTTTCCTTGGGCATGGGCCAGACTGATTTTAGCCTCTTTCCACAATAACACCTTGCCTTTACGTTGGTCAGCCTGCTCAGTATCAGGCTCCATGATTGGAACCATCCCCCCATCTGTTTCTGCAATGATATATTCTGCTCCGGGAGACTGTGGCCACTGCTGTGAATACTCCGTGCTCTCATACATTTTCTCAGCATGACGGAGTGTGGTTCTTCGAATCGCACTCTCACTAAGCAGCACACCATAGTGTTCAACAAGCTTGTCCATTGCCTGAGCAAAAGGGACATCAGCAGCAAAGTCTACTACCGCTCGTTGCAGAGGGCGTGAAACACAGCGATTGCGGACTTTTGCGCTCTCGGAAAACGGACGAATACGCCGCGTACCCAACCGCAATTGCACCTCTTCGATTGTTACATCCCCAAATGTAGTATGCCAGCAGAGTTTTTTTTACCATCTCGTCTCACGTTCTGCTCATCATGTCGTAATTCGGTCTCATGCTCAGCCTTACGCTGTGCCCAGGCACTCAAGGAAGTATGACCCATGCGACGCATCTCCTCAATCAGGTGCATCTCTGCACTATCAGCATCTTTCAGCTCACCTTGCTCATCAGAAATAGAGAGCAGGATTGCTTCCAACCGCTCTCTTACCTCAGGGCTTTGGTCCAATTTTTCCAGCAGTTGTTGATTAGTGAGTAGTTGCGGCATCAGGGGAATCCTCCATTTTGATTAAGGCGCAAAACTACCACATCAGTTTGAATCGCACCCGTGGAAGATCATCATGAAACAAAATGGTTGGATTTAACCGCGTAGTTGCCGATAATAGTCAAAACCTTGAACATAACAGTATAAGTAAGATCATTACTCCCCTTCAACCGTATCAATAAAGAAAACGACAAACCATGGATATAGCAAGTCTCGTAGGTATCTTACTCGCCTGGATTCTAGTTGCGATCACCATCTTGCTAGGAGGCGAGATGGGTATGTTTGTCAACGCCCCCTCTCTCGTCATCGTCATCGGAGGCTCTCTGGCCGCGGTAATGATGCAGTTTACTCTGGCCCAATTTCTAGGGGCATGGGGTAGCGCGGCAAAGGCATTTCTCTATAAAGAGACTCAAACTCTCGACCTGATCAACCAGATCGTGGAGTGCGGCCAGGTTGTTCGAAAAGAGGGGCTACTGGCTCTTGAGGGGATGATGGAGAGCATTGAGAGTGAATTCTTGCGTAAAGGACTACAGATGGGAATTGATGGGCAGGACGCCCATATTGTCACCACTCAACTCAGCTCAGATATGACCCTGACATTAGGTCGACATGAGATTGCACAAAAGCTCTTTATGTCCTGGGGAGACCTTGCTCCGGCAATGGGGATGGTAGGGACTCTGATTGGTCTGGTGCAGATGCTGGCCAACATGAGTGATCCTGCAGCCATTGGACCCGCTATGGCAGTTGCCCTGCTAACTACCCTCTACGGTGCATTGGTTGCCAACTTGATCGCAATCCCGATTGCTAAAAAACTCGAACTACGTACCGATCAGGAGCGCCTTCAAAAGGCTCTGATTATCGAAGGGATCTCCAGTATTCAGGAGGGAATCAATCCACGCATCATTCAATCATCACTACTCAACTATATCCCTTCAGCCAAACGCGCCGAGCACGAGGAGCAGTAGTCAGTGGCTATTGCCGAACCAGAGAAGAAGTGCCCCCCCGGCCTACCCGCCTGGTTAGCCACCTTCGGGGATTTGATGTCCCTGCTACTCTGTTTCTTTGTACTCCTGCTCTCTTTTGCCACCATCGATGCTCAGAAGATGAAGAAGGTCGTATCAGGAATGGATAAGGCCTTTGGTGTGCAAAACGAGGTTCCTGCCTCCAACACTCCAATGGGCACCTCCATCATTACCGATAAATTCTCTCCCAACGTCACTAAAAAGACACTAAAAGATTCTGTAAAGCAGGAGACTACCGACAGTCGTAAAAAAATTCTTGCCAAACAGCAGGGTTCCGATGGTGAGAGCGATAAAGACAAGCGTAAGAAGGAGCGACAGAAGGAACTCCAGAAAGAGATCAAGAAAGACAAAAAACAGCTGAAAAAAGCACTCAAGCTGGAAACCTTTATCCGTAGTGCCGAGGTCAAAGGAACCGATGAGATGGTCATGATCCGCCTGAAAGACAAGGCTGCATTCAAGACTGGTAAAGCCAACCTCAACCGTAGCATCCGCCCAACATTGAAAAAAGTTGCCAAAGCGCTGATGGAGATGAATGGTCGCATCATCATTGTAGGTCACACAGACAACATCCCCATCTCCAACGATGACTTTGGCTCAAACTGGGAACTCTCCAGCCGCCGGGCTACTGCTGTTCTCCACCAGATGCTGGAGTACCAACCCGAACTAAGCACACGTATACAGGCCGAAGGCCATGCGGATATCGACCCCATCGATGACAATCGTGACCCTATGGGGCGATCGACAAACCGAAGGGTTGAGATCATTTTACGAAAATAGCCCGACAAATAAGGATAACAAAGCGCCATGTCACAAGAACGCAGACATTTTCGGATAGACCTTGATGCCTTGGTGCGAACTCATGTCATTCAAGAAGAGGAGGCTCATGAACTGGCAGCAGCCATTCAGGCTAACCACCCTGCCCAGAGCCAGGCTGATACTGAACTAAGCAAACTGAACAAACAGATCCAGGATAGCATCAATTTGGCTACCACCAGGGATTTACAGACCGGTCACCTGTTTGATCTTATCAATCAGAAGCTGAATTTACTTCTCAATGAGCTTCAGATCCAACACAGCCACTCTGCTAACCCTGACGAACCTACCACACAGATGATGCCGATCAATCTCAGTGGTGGTGGTGCTCTGATCTACAGCCAACATGAACTTACCGCTGGGTCACTGTTAGATTTGACCATTACATTTATTCCTGAACATGTTGCCATACGCACAGTAGCTCGCTCCGTCAAAGCTTTCCCTACAAAAGAGGACCCAAACGGCCCCTGGCAAGCTGCCATCGAATTCACCCATATGCATGAAGATGATCAGGATCGCGTCGTTCGCAAAGTACTTCAGGAGCAGACTAAACAGTTGCGTGAACGAAAAAAACAGAGCACTGATCAAGAGTCGTAGATGCGACTTTTACTGCTAGCCTTCTCAATCGTATCGATCATTTTCGGGATACTGGTTTGGCACTATATCGAAGATGAGATCCTCCCGACTCTTCCGAGTCAGAGTGAAATTGAGGATATTCAGATGCAGACCCCGCTACGGGTATTGGCCCGGGATGGTTCACTGATTGCGGAGTTTGGCGAAAAAAGGCGTAAGCCCCTTCACTACGAAGAGATTCCTGAAGCAATGATTCAGGCCATTGTGTCCGCTGAAGATGAACGCTATTTTGAACACCCCGGAATTGATGCCAACGGAATTATACGTGCTGCACTGCAATATATCAGCAGTGGTGAAAAACGCCAGGGGGGAAGCACCATCACCATGCAGATGGCACGAAATTTTTTTCTCACTCGGGAGAAGAGCTGGTTACGAAAAATCAAAGAGCTATTTCTGGCACTGCGTATTGAGGAGACCTATAGTAAGGAGGAGATTCTCACGCTCTACCTCAATAAGGTATTTTTAGGTCATCGTGCTTACGGTATCGCGGCTGCTTTCCAAACCTACTATGGAGTCTCTCCGGACAAGGCTACCCTGGCCCAGATCGCCATGATCGCAGCACTCCCCAAGGCCCCCTCTACGATCAACCCCATCCGCAATCCTCAACGCGCGAAAGAGCGACGGGACTATGTACTCAAGAGAATGGCTCAACTGGGCTATATCACTGAACAGTCTCGTCAAAATGCTATAAAAAGCCCCCTTAGTGCAAAAATTCACCTACCCCCCATAGAAACCCAGGCACCTTACGCAGCCGAAATGGTGCGGGCTGAACTGGTAGGTGCACTTGGTGAAGCTGCCTATACGTCTGGCATTACCGTCAAAACAACGATTCTGCCTAAACATCAAAAAAGTGCCCGCCAAGCACTCCTCAAAACCGTCAAAGAGGTTAATAAACGCCTGCATAAACGCCAAAAAGAGGACTTAATAAGCAACAAAGAGCGTTCTCTCCCTAAGGAGGGAGTGCAAGGGGCTATCGTTTCAGTGAAACCAGATAGTGGAGCAATCACTGCACTGAGTGGAGGCACTTCTTTCAGTAAAACCCCCTTTAACCGGGTAACCCAATCAATGCGGCAGATGGGTTCGACGATCAAACCACTGAACTATACCAGTGCGCTGCAGCAAGGGAAGAGCGTTGCCACTTTGATCAATGATGCCCCTCTGGTTTTTAAAGGTTCTCTCGATTTCCCTCCCTGGAAACCTGCCAACTCCAGCCACCGTTTTCATGGGCCAACACTACTGGAAGATGGGCTAATCTACTCCAGAAACCTGGCATCGATTCGGCTTCTGCTTGAAACTGGCTTTAAACCGGTGCTTCGCCACTTGAATCGGCTTGGTCTACCCAAGAAACGTATTCAACAACACAGGGATCTCACCTTAGCGGTTGGCAGTCTACCCGCATCACCTCTTGAAGTGGCCAAGGCCTACACTCCATTTGCCAATGGTGGTTATTTAGTTACCCCCTACCTCATTCACTCTATTCGAGGAGCATCTATTCAACAATGCAAGCTTTGCAAGACCAAGAGACGTCCACGGGTATTTTCTCCACAGGTTCACTACCTGATGGATGAGATGATGAAAAAAGTGATACAGCGAGGAACTGCGCAAGAGGCTCAAAAACTTAAACGAAAAGATATTGGCGGAAAAACCGGCACTTCGAACCACGCTGTCGATACCTGGTTTGCCGGATACCATCAGGATCTTGTTGCCGTTAGCTGGATTGGTTTTGATCAACCTCACCCGCTAGGTAAAAATGAATCGGGGGGACACACTGCACTTCCGATGTGGATACGTTTCATGAGAGATGCCTTACAAGAACTTCCCATCAAACAGACACAACGCCCAAAGGGAATGAGCCGTCGATGGGTCGACCCCTTAACAGGCACGGTTCCACCTCAAAAACAGAAACGTAAACGATTACTGAGTTTCCGTAAAGGAAATGAGCCACGCCCTTCTATCGAGTCATCCAGTGGTAGAACCATCAACCAACTACGACAAGAGGAGAGTCTGTTCTGGTGATCTACTGGTGATGCACCGCCACACAAGATACCCACCAACCATCAATCAGCTTATCTCTTAAACCGCCGCCAGCGCAACGTAACCAGAGTGACTCAAGGTCCGTTGAGCCACCTCCATTGAACGGAAACGGGTCACTTCACACTCTTTATAACCCTTCCACACCTGAGCAACGACAGAGACCCCATCTTCATCACGACTCAGCAGACAGCTCTGCTCACTCTCTTTCACATGAAGATATCGATGCTGCTCATGCTCACGTGCTGCCACCAGACGCTCTTTCAGTTTTTTCAAGCGCCCCAATGCACGCTGTGCACGCTGCGCCTCTCCCGTCTTTACTGCTGCAGTCAGTTGCTGATAGGTAGTACCAATAGCGTCCAGCAGATCTTCTCTTAGTTGACTCATCATTGCTCTTTATCTCCAAAATTTTGACTCACTCAATTTACAGATAAGAAAAATGCAATACTTGTGCCAACATAAGGAGCTACTCAGAAGAGTTCACTTTAACAGGAAGTTTGATGACAAAGCTCATTCCTTCACCCGGCTCGCTCTGGCACTCAATCCCCCCCCCCAAACGTTGTGTCACCAGATTGTAGACCAGATGCATCCCCAGTCCACTCCCTCCATCCCCCCGTCGTGTGGTAAAGAAAGGCTCAAATATTTTGCCAACCACCTCAGGTGAAGCCCCCTGGCCATTATCCTGATAGACAATAACCACGGACTCGCCCTCTTCACTCACTACAATCCTGATCACCCCTGGTGTTGAATCCTCAAACCCATGAATAATTGAGTTCATCACCAGATTGGTCACCACTTGAGCAAAGGCCCCTGGGTCATTCATTACCTCGATCGACTCATCTCCTTCAATCACGGTCTGATGCGGCAGTTTTTTCAGCTGAGGATGCAGACTTCTTAAAATATCATGCAGGTAAGAGATTACATAAAAAAGTCTGCGTTCGTCACTACTCTGGTCAACCGCCACCTGCTTGAAGCTCTTGACCAGATCACTTGCCCGCGTCAGGTTTTCGAGGACAATCGACGTAGACTCTTCTGCACTTTGCAGGTATTGCATCAAGTCAGAGCGTTTCATCTGCTGTTTCTGATATTGACCCGAGAGGTGGTTGGTCTTATCTTTCAAATAAGAGGCCGCTGTGACACTAATTCCCAAGGGGGTATTCACTTCATGGGCAATACCTGCCACAAGCCCTCCCAAAGATGCCATTTTCTCAGACTCCACCAACTTCTGCTGCGCCTCCTTTAGCTGCTGCATTGAGTGCTGCAACTCCTGATTCGCTTCGATGGTTCTCTCCTGCTCCTCTCGAATACGCTGCTCAGACTCCTTAATCAGGGTAATGTCATGTCGAATCGCCATATACTGAACAGGCATCATCTCTTCACCCAAAAAGGGGACTACCGTTGTATCCGTCCAGATCATACGGCCATCACGTGCGCGGTCACAAACCTCACCTTTCCAAACCAAACCTGATGCAATAGTCTCCCACATTTCACGGTAGAAGGTGTCATCATGCACCCCTGACTTTAAGATGCTGTGACTACTCCCCACCATCTCCTCTTTACTGTATCCCATCAAGTCCAACATGCCCTGATTTACATAGTTGATCACTCCATCCAAATCGGTTGCACTGACAACAGCAGATTGGTCCAGTGCAAACTTCTGATTTAACAAGACACTTTGAGCAGCCTGCTCTGCAATTTCAGCATCCATGAGCTGACGTCTCATCTCTTTTAACGATGTCAACAGCACACCCATCTCATCATTACTCTCGACCTGAATCGGCGTATGGTAGTTTTTATCCATAATCTCCTTAAAGACTTGCTGTACACGCTGTATCGGACGGTGAATTCGGTTGATGAGTGCGCGCGCAGTGATCACGACAGTCAGTAGTGCGACGACCAGAAAGAGCCAGACAATTTGCCCCCCTTTTTCCATCATTTCAGCATGGTTGATGAACCCACTGTCCATTCTCGCTGTCCGTTCATCCACCAACTGATCGACCTGTTTGATCACTTGGTTAAATACCGGTGTCACCTCTTGACTCACCTTCCAGGTTGCCAGATTCCAGCGCAGATCCATACGTAATTGAATCATCCACAATGCATCTTTTTTAAACTGCTCTCTTACCGCACGAACCCGATCCATCTCTTGTTGTTGCATGGAGGTAAGCTCTGCACGATTCAGTGATATCCAGGCCCCTTCATTTTCTTGCCAATGCCGGATAAATCGACCTTCACCTTCCGTCTCACCACTCACCAGCACCGTATTAAGAACTGCCATCGACTCAGAGAGTGAGCGTTGAAAAGTCGACAACAGATACATCAAAAACTTACTCTGCTTGACTCTCTCAATCTCCTCATCACCTTGTGCTCTGCGGCGCTCATAAAAGAGCAGGCGACGTGCCGCATCCATCATCACCTCAAACCCCGGCTTCAATTGCTGTTTCAGCATCTGTTTTGCCGGCTGCCCTTCCAGACTGTGAGCCAGCTCTAGCGCCTGTTTTTGCAGACGCTGCAAGATCAAAACCTTCAGATCCAGATCTGCCACTTCCAGCAACCTGATTTTCTCTAAAATCTTTAACCATAGAGTATCGTACTGCTGTTTATAAATAACCTCTTCAGAAAGAACCCAGCCATTCAAGGCTCCTTCGGTCTGGTACAGCAGCTCTCTGAGTTCCAACACCTCCAACACCAGGGGTAACTCCTTCTGAGCAACCGAGTCCCCCAGGTCACGACTTTCCCTAAACAGCAACCCTGAGAATATCCCCTGCACCAGCAACAGCAACAGCATCATGCTGAAACCTGCCAGCAGTTTACCTCTAAGCGTCATGATCGCTTGGCAGGCAGTACTACAGGAAGCCCCATTAACTGCCACATCTGCATCCCCCCCCGATAGTATTTAATCTTATCCGCAGGATACCCCAACACTAATAACGCGCGAATAGCTGTCGGTGACTGACCACACCACGGGCCATTGCACCAGATCAGCAGCTCTTTTGCCTGTATAAAATCCCAGTACTCCCCTCTAGGTAGTACTCCAAATTGCTGCAGTGAAAACTCAATAGAGAATTGATCTGCTCCCAACTCAACATCCAGGTCGGTATAGGGAACATTTACCGAACCCGGAATAGTCCCCTTGCTGTGCCAATCCGGTGTCCTCGCATCAACCAATACCCCTGCACCTGCGGGGAGCTTCTGCTCCATAAACTGTAACAGCTCAAGCTCACCAACACTTTCAACACCTGGCGCTACAGCCATCGGCTGTATACAAAATGGGGGACAGGGTCTGGAGGTCTTTGCAAAGTTTTCATCAATCTGGTGTGTCTCATCCTGATTACGTAGAACTTCGACCCACTCTTTCCCATGCTGTACACGAATACTCTGTAGATCTTTTGTAATTCCAACCCGTTCTTCAGCAACCACTACACAACTTACTGACAGTAGCAACAATATGCCCAACTTTGAACCTGCTTTTCCCCATCTATTCATTACAGCACTCCCCTCATATTTTCCCAGAAAAAACGATTTGACCTATACAACAGCTCACAGACTATACCGAATGAGACTTAAGTTCAGTAGAATAGCAGAGCATTGGCTCAACTCAACACAATCAGACTCAAGTAATTTGAAAAACCTCTCCCTTAGGACCCTTTTTTCCTCAACATAAACCAAACAATGATTCTGCTGGCAGTATTGTTATGGATAGTTGCAAACAATAATCTTCAAATCAACAAATATCATAAGGAATTTTATGAAACCCAAGCAGCCCGACTGCTTCCGTTGCAAACACTTCTTTATCACTTGGGACCCCAAGTTCCCAAGAGGTTGTCATGCGTACGGAATCAAGAGCACACAGGTTCCCGCTATTGAAGTACTCCACGCAGATGGCAGACCTTGCATGTTGTTCCGCCCTAAACAGCTTCAGGGTACCTCTAAGTAATTAGCAGTTAATTGATTTGTAACCCATCCACAATCACGTAAGCACTTCCCACAAAAAAACTACAGACGCTTCAGCTACACTTTACCCTGCTGAAATTACGATTCACTTTAAAACATGGTATTCTGCAGATCAGTCAAACTACCCATAGGTCGTACTGATGGAAATTAATAACTTTAAATCCTATTGTGATCAGTTCGATCGTGCCAGCCATGAACTCGGACTTGATGAAAATCTGGCAGCTCTGCTTAAATATCCTGACCGGGAACTGGCTGTTGAACTGCCACTGATTCGGGATGACGGCTCACTCAAAGTACTGCGTGGTTACCGCATCCAACACAATGATGCCAGAGGCCCTTTTAAAGGAGGACTTCGCTACCATCCACAAGTGGATATTGATGAAGTTCGCGCACTCTCCGCCTTGATGACCTTTAAAACTGCACTGGTTGACATCCCTTTTGGCGGTGCCAAAGGCGGCATCCAGGTAGACCCGGCATCCTTAAGTGCCCGCGAACTTGAACAGCTAACCCGCACTTTTGTACGGGCAATCTATCCGGTCATCGGCGTGCAAACCGACATACCAGCCCCTGATGTCAATACTAATGCCCAAATAATGGCCTGGATTATGGATGAATACAGTCAGACACAGGGCTATAGTCCCGGCATCGTGACCGGCAAGCCGATCAGCCTGGGAGGCTCACAGGGGCGTGAGGCGGCTACCGGAGTGGGTGTCTCCATCATTCTCCGAGAGACCGCCAAACACCGTAATATACCGCTAGAGGGTGCATCCGTTGTCATTCAGGGCTTTGGCAATGTTGGAAGCTGGGCCGCCAAGACATTACACAGTTATGGCTGCAAGATTATCGGCGTCAGCAATGCTCAGGGGGCTCTCTATAATGGGGAGGGTATCGATATCCCGGCACTGATCAAGTTCCGTGATGAACATGACTCTATTCATCTCTCCTCTCTGGCAGAGCCGATTGAAGCGGACGAACTACTCTGTCTGGAGTGTGACTTTCTGATCCCTGCTGCGCTGGGAGGCGTCATTCATAAGCTGAATGCTGAATGTTTACGCTGCAAAGTGGTCATTGAAGGGGCGAATGGTCCAACTACACCCACCGCTGACGAAGTACTCTGGGGCAAAAATATTCCGGTAATCCCTGACATTCTTGCCAATGCGGGAGGTGTTATCGTCTCTTACTATGAGTGGGTGCAAAACCTTCAGCGTCACTACTGGGAGAGCAATGAGATTGCGCAAAAATTGGAGAAGAAGTTAATCGACAGTTTCTATGAGATGGCAGCACTGGCTCACACTAAAAAAGAGCTCTCCTACCGCACCTCTGCCTTTATGCTATCCATTAAACGGGTTGCAGAGGCCGTTAAGATGAGAGGCCGAATCACCTAAGGAACCTCTGAATAAGTCCGGGAAAAATGAATCATGCTCATAGCGCCTAAGATCAAAGCGACCCCCGTGGCTCTCGACGTATTACGTCTCACCTTGAAAGATCACAGCTAAGGAACCCCTGAATAAGTCATGTGTAAATGCCTAACGCCCATAGCGCCCAATATCTTCGTTGAAAACCTTGCTAATAGCCTGCTATTGGCTGCGATCTTCGCCTTGATCTTGGGCGCTATGGACGTAATTCAAATTACCCAGACTTGTTCAGAGGTTCCCTAACAACAAACTCCTGTCACATCACTACACACTACTCGGAGCGGTAAGGAAATAACATACAAATATTCGCACCTTGATTGATACCATCACTGACAACCGTCATTTCACCACCTAATTTATTGACAAAATTGGCTGCTGAGTGAAGACCAAATCCACTCCCCTCCACTTTGGTTGTATAGCCATGATTAAAGAGTTTAGACAGGTTTTCCTTGGGGATACCACATCCGTTATCAACCACACAGAGGGTAAACTCCAACTTGCCCTTTGGTTTTGCTATCACCTCTATTTTGCCCTTAACAGACTCTTTTTGAGAGCGTTCGATAATAGCTTCACGACTATTTTTCAATAGATTCAGCAGCAGTTGAATCAATTGATTTCGCGGCAGATTCAGCTTACCAGGCACTGCATCAATATCGATCAACACCTCAACAGAGTATTTCTCCATAATCTCCTGTTGCATGACCATTATGTTCTGCATCAATTCACTCAAACGAAACGATGTTATCGTGTGTGTCATCGCGGCAGAGCTCTTCTGAATACGGATAATTTCAGAGATGTGATTAACCCCCTCTTCAACCGCTTGGGCACTGGGTATAATCTCGTCTCCCACCATCTTATCCAATAACTCACCAGAACGTTTCAAAAGAGCGGGAATATTGCCCACTATTCCAGCAACCTCCCGCTCACTTGCCTGCATCTCCTCAATCTCTGGAGCCACCTTTCTTGCAGATTCGACCAGCATCGCAGAAATTCTACGGATATTCTCACTCTGCTTGATAATTCGGGTTGATCCGCCATAAAGGCCGGTTACGGCATTACCAATATTGTGCAAAATGGTAATACTCATTTCTGCAACGCCCGACTGAAAGGCATTGTACTGCGCCTGCTCTTCCATCCTTTTACGCTCACGCATATCTTGGACAGCGACCACAATATAACGCTCGACCTCATTCGGTTGAGCAACTTCTCCCGAGATCATTACCGGTATCTGCCCCCCCTCTGCATGCAACATTAATTGCTCAATCTTGTCCCCTTTACCAGTACGAATCAGCTCGTCAAGCGGGCTATCGACCGAGAAGAAGAGATCATCACTCTCCTCCGCCTCTTCTTCAACAAAGAGTTCCGCAATGCTCTTGCCAATCATCTCGTCCATGCCATAGCCAAGCAGGCGCTCAGCTGCTGGATTTACCTGTTCAATAAACCCTTCACTGGTGGTCACGAAGAGTGCCTCAGTCATCGAATCCAGAATACTTTTGGTATAGAAATTGGCCTCATGCAGTGTCTGGCTGAGTTGACGATAACTCTCCTCACGCTCTTTCACCTCTTGAAGGTGCTGATGCAACTGATCCAGGTAGTTGCTCACGATTGAGTGGTCACCAATCCCTCGCTCCTGATGCTGATATAGTCGCTCTTTCAACACTCGATTACTTTTTTCGAGTGCATCAATTTCATCCTTGGCTTGCTCCAAGGTAAGGCTCATGCTACGCACTCAAAAACGCTGTATTTCTCAGAACTGTGAACTTGCTGGCTACTCACACCATGGCTCCGGCTGCCCAATGTGATATCCCTGCAGATAGTGAATTCCAAGACGACCCAACATTGTTTTGGTCTCCTCGTTTTCAACCGAAAAGGCGACACACTCCATTCCCAATACTGTAGATACACGATAGATCGACTCAACAATGGCGTATTCTACAGGATTGTGGATCACACCACGTACCAAACGACCATCAATCTTGATCATATCAACCGGTAGTTTCTGCAAAGAGGTAAATGAGGCATCAATACTGCCATACTCTTCAATTGCAATACGCACCTTGAGTCTGCGCATCTCTTGAATAAAGTGCTGAAACACCATCATATGGGTATAAGCGACCTCTTCAGTAATCTCAAAAATCAGATGTGCAGGATCGACCCCTAGGGATTCGATCTGATCCCGTACAAAAAGTTCAAAGCCCTCCTCAATCAGCGTCGACTCAGAAATCTTGAAGATATAGACACTCTGATCTTCACTCTTTTCAGCAATTCGCTTGAAGCCATTTTCAATCACCCAGTAGTCCAGTTGTGCCGCCAAATCAAAACGTTCACTCTCCGGAATAAACAGCGCTGGATTTACTAGCTCTCCACTGCTATTTTCCATTCTCAACAGAACTTCATAGCGCATCTCACCCTGCTGTTGTACTCCGGTGTAAAGTAATGGTTGAAGATAGAGCTGAAAATTGTGCTTATGAATTGCCTCCTGAACCTCATTCGCCAGCTCAATCGCCTCACTTCTCTGTTCGGAAACGGATCGATCCAAATCATACACATAGATATTTCCATGATCACCACCCAGCTCTTTGGCCGCATAACAGGCCTGATCTGCTCGATTCAGTAACTCTTGTGCATCTCCTAGGTTATTCTGGTCAATCATTGCTACACCGATATTCCCCCCAAGACGAAACTCTTCACCCTTCCAACGGAAAATCTGTTTCTCCACAGCCCGATTGATTCTTCCCCCGACAGACCGGGCCTGATCTGAGTTTACGTTATAGACCAGCATAGCGTACTCGTCACCACCAATACGAGAGAGCACATCACCATCCTTTACCTCATTCAACAACATATTGGAGAGCTCTTGCAACACGTGATCACCTGCAATATGGCCTGAAGTATCGTTAATCTCTTTAAAATGTTCCATATCCAGATAGAGCAGTGCGTGTGCCTCATTCTGGGCTCGAATACGTCGTAAAACGAGGTTTAGTTTACGAATAAACTCCCCTCGATTAATCAATCCAGTCAATGAATCATGGCGTGCCTGGTAAGTGAGTTGACGAGTCAGTAGATAACGTCGTGTCTCATTTTTTGCATAACAGTTAACATATCCTTTTGCTGGAATAGGTGCCAAGGTAAAGAGAAAAAACTGACTACCACTGGCTGCCTCAATCTCAACCATTCTGCCATCTTCATAGACTGACTTGATCCGTTTCAACCAGGCTCCCACCAGCACATCACCTACTTCCAAAGCACCCATCATGGAGAGTATAGAATCGCTATTATGGTTGGCATACAGTAACTCTCCCTGGCTACTGTATCGGAGCACCGGACCGGGACTCTCTTCCGGGTAGGAGGCCAGACGTTCTACCTCTTCAAAGGCATCACACTTGTCTTGCCGGTCATTCCAGCTAATGCAGAGAGTACGCGCAAGCTGATAGATTTCATCACTGGTAAACGGTTTGTAGATTAACAACGCATCTCGTTTCAGAATTCCGTGGATCTCCTCAACACTCCGGTCAGTGTAGGCTGTGACAATAATAATATAAATATTCTCATCAATCTTACGCAGCTCTTCCGCAGTACGTAAGCCATCCCAGCCAGGTGGCATGCGCATGTCAACCATCGCAACAGCAAATGGCTGCCCCATTTCACAGGCCATATTGGCCAGTTGAACCCCTTCCTCTCCCTGTGTCGCACTAGAGACCCGGAAAGGAAATTTCTGGCTGCCTACCCCCTCATCCATAGAGACTCCGACAACATCTGCCAGAATGTCTATCTCATCAACCCCAGGTTCAAAAATTTCTTGATAGGTCTCTATGACCTGCTGATCATCATCTATTACTAAAATTCTACTATTCATTAGACTTTAAAATATTTTACCCGGTCACGAAGAGCATTTGCATGGTGACTCATATCTTCACTGGATGCTGCTGTCTCCTCTACCAGAGCAGCATTTTGTTGTGTTGTGTTATCCAGCTCAGAGACCGCTCGGTTTACCTGGCTGATTCCATCTGCCTGCTCTGAACTTGCTTCTGCAATCTCTCCAACAATAGCACTAACCTGCTGAACAGATGTAACAATTTTACTCAAACTATCTCCTGCATTATTGACCTGACTGGTACCCTGTTCAATTTTATCAATACTATCTTCAATCAGACTCTTAATCTCTTTAGCTGACTCGGCACTACGCTGAGCAAGACTTCGAACCTCTCCAGCAACAACCGCAAAACCTCGTCCATGATCACCGGCTCTGGCTGCCTCAACAGCCGCATTCAATGCCAACAGATTGGTTTGGAATGATATTCCATCAATGGTTGAGATGATATCCGCAATTTTGGCACTTGCTTCATGCATCTCTTTCATTGAGGAGACGGCTCCTGCCATAACCTCGCTTCCCTGCTCCGCAAGCTGACGTGCCTCTCTGGATAACTCATTGGCACGAGATGCATTGCCACTATTCTGGTCCACCGTTGCTGTCATCTCCTCCATGCTTGCCGCAGTCTCTTCAACCGATGCCGCCTGATTCTGGGTACGATCACTTAAGTTGGCACTCCCCTGAGAGATCTCATTTGCACCTTGAGAGATCTTATTCGTTGATTGAATAACCTCCTGAATAACCCCGTTCAAACTCCGGGTCATAGCATTGATGTCTTCCTGTAATACCTTAAACTGTCCTGCATACTCCCCCTCCATTGTGTGTCGAAGTTCACCTTGTGCCAATTTACCCACCATTTCTGCAACCTCGGATACCGGTTGCTCAATGGCATCCATCATCTGATTGATACCACAACCAAGACTCTTCATAAAGCCTTCATAGCTTTCACAATCCAGACGGTTGCCCAACTGTCCCTGTGTTGCCCCGGATACCAGTGACTCTAACTGTTTCTCGGCATTGACTTGCTCAGTCACATCCTTCCACTCAACAGCGGTGCCTAAACGCCCCCTCTGTTTATCAATGACAGGAGATGCCTTCAAGTCAAAGAAGAGTGGTCCAACCTCAATACGGGACTCATAGAGAGCAGTCAGCTTCTCCAGGAGAGCTGCCTGGTGTTCCGGCCGCTGATGGAAAATATCTATATTTTTACCCACCAACCCTTCCGCACTGAAGTGAGGCAATACCTTCTGCAGCTCTTTTTCATTGTGCCGCAACATCTCGATCACAGAGTAGTTGGTATAAATAATATTTCGCTCACGATCAGCCACCATTACATTGGTACTAACATGATCCAGCGCCACCTTGACCCGAGTCGCATCTTCCGCCTGACTCTGGATCTGATCCAGATCTGACCCCAGTTTGACCTGGGTAATCTGAAGTGCAGCACGCATCTGCTGAATCTCATCTTCTCCTTTGATGACAATACTGTTATCCAGTTTCCCCTCACGGATTCTTGATAGCAGCATCACCACATCTCTCATCGATCCTGCAATAAACTGTGATGCAATGGTCGAAAGTAGCAAGACAACCAACATGATGACTGCTGACAACACCAGCTCTTTGAGTGCCAAAGCATCAATAGAGGCAAAAGCTTCCTCAACGTCTATTTTGGCCTCCATTCCCCACACCACGCCTTCACTAATATTGACCGGCATATAGGCTGAAAGAACGCTCACCTGACGATAATCCGAGGTCGTCATTATGCCGCTGTTTCCGATCAATGCCTCATCAATTGCCGGATTGTGTAGCTCTCCTTTTTCCGGGTTTCTGAAGGAGTTCACCACAGAATGGTTCTCATCCAAAAACGCATCCGAGCGCATCAAATGGTCCATGCCGACCAGATAGGATTCACCGCTCTCTCCCAGACCATCACGCACAGCCATCACCTCAGTGATTCGATCAAGAGGCATCTGAAAAATCAGCACACCTATTTTCTGATCATCATCATAGATTGGAGAGCCTATAAAACTGGCTGGCGCATCATAGGAGGGGACATATTGCCTATAGTCAGAAAATGCAATCTGACCGGCTGCCATCGTATTCGCTTTTCGGAAAACCTCACCAAAATTAGTTTCCGCGTATGGTCCATCCAGAAGCGAAGTCGAGAAATCAAGCTCTTTAAAGACTGAATAGATAATATCGCCACTATCCGGATCTACCAGAAAAATATCGTAGTAGCCAAAAGTTTCCAGGAAGTTGCGGATAACCGGGTGGATAATTGCGTGGATCTGGGAATAGGTTGAGTCATCACCGGGGTTATCCAGCTGATGCTTGTCTCCTAAAGAGTGCTCATTATTGCTAATAAAATTATATTGCATTGCAATGGAATCATCATCTAACATCGTGATGAGCGGATCAACCTCAACAAGCTTGCCATTTTGGCTCAGGTACTCTGCTGCAAATTGATCTTTGTAGTAACTTACAAGACCAGGACGCATTGAATTAATCACTTCTGAATCAACACCAATTTCGTCCCGATAGCTGGGAAACATCTCCCTGAATTGCAGCATCGCATCCACCACCATACGATCTTCCGCAAAGGTACGAATCTGATCATGAATAGTCTTGAAATAACGCTCAATACCTGCCCGCTTATTGGCCGCCACTGACTCCAGTTTTGCCATTGTCTGCTCTTCAAGCGCAGACCTTGACCCCTGATCAGCAAGCGAACCGAAGATAGCCAGAGGCACCAAAGAGAGCATCAAAAACAGTGCCACTAATTTAGTACGGACGCCTAGTCTGTGAACGGGATTGATTCGATCAATCCGACCTCGCAAGCCTGCGTAAACAATACCTGCTGTTATACCGATTTCACCAGCATCTGCCTTACCATAAAGCTCCTCTGCCAAAACGATCTGTTCTGCCGATGCCGGTTTGCGAACAGAGATATACCCGGTGATCTCACCATTTTCATAAAAAGGGGCTACATTTGCGACCACCCAGTAGTGATCTCCATTTTTGGCCCGGTTCTTGACAATACCAGTCCAGGGCTGCCCAGCCTGAATCGTGCTCCAAAGATCTTCAAAAAAAGCGGATGGCACATCCGGGTGACGGACCATATTATGGTTGACCCCTATCAACTCCTGAACACTGTAACCACTCACTTCTGTAAAGGCACGGTTTGCGTAGGTAATCATCCCCTTCAGGTCTGTATGGCTCACAATCACCAGATCAGGATTCATAGAAATAGCTTGCTGGGTAACCGGTAAATTCTTTTTCATAATTATTGTTTTTCCAGAAATAGTTGCAGCTGGACATCCCTGAAGCAGCACTCCCAAATAACTGCTTCAGCGATCAATTCTACTGAACGCCAGCCACACACACCTTCTTGATTGCACCTCCAGGAGCTTACCCTAGAGACCCCCTATTTGTTACAGGATGTAGCACAAACCAAACAGTAACTCCTATAACACTATAAATTTTTGCTAATAGTTTCACAGTCACATAGACTTAACAAGCAGTACAACAACAATGGGAACTCTGGACAAGCCATGCACGACAGTCTCGCAGCCGTAATGACCGACATCTTCATTGCACAATCTCGTGCATCGGCTGAAAGTCTTACAATGAACAGACCGTCCATCGCGGTCTTTTAGCCCCATTCGCATAGACTTTTTCTGATCGCCCCTAACCATAGAACAAAAAGCCACCCATTTTATTTACCTTAAGGAGAGCACCCCACATGAAGAGAATTACTTTACTGACTATTGTTATTGCTCTGACCTCATCCCCTCTACACGCCGTTGAGCCTGCCAGCGTCGACAAGGCAACAGCTGTTGCCAAGGCTGTTGATTTGATGATTCGAGCAACCCGTTCCATGTATACCGGAAAAGTCGTCAAAAAACTGAAGAAAGATGGTAAAGGCGCCAAACAGAACAGCCATAAATTAAAGGGTTTTGTCCCACTTCCAGCACAGTTTGTGACCCATATCTCTGAAAAAGTCGATGCCATACAACCCAAAGATGCCAAAGGTCGCTTTACGGTAGGGCTTCGCAGTCTTTGGAATCTCAATCCGAATCAGGGGTTGCAAGATGATTTTGAGCGTGCCGGTTGGGACTCTCTTGTTAATCAGCAGAACAGCTGGAGCGGAGACCTCAAAGCCATCCCCTGGAGGCCTTACACACAAACTGAAACCATCGATGGTAAAGAAACCTTACGCTATTTCAGTGCTGATGTTGGCTCTGTTGCCCCTTGTGTCACTTGTCACAACGCTTGGGAGAAACGCGCCTCAATCAAAAAACAACGCTCCGCAGATGGCATTGATTCTGGCAAAGTATTCAAAATGGATGAGTTGATGGGGGCCGTTGTGATCAATGTCACGCTCGACTAAGGAATAACTAAACTGTTCCAGCTCTTTACTCAGAGGGGCTGGAACTGATACAGGCGATATCTGCCATTTCCCAAAAATCCGGGCCATAATCGAGAAAAATCTCACTCCCTGGTGCAATCTCATTCAACACTTCAACACGGGCCTTTTTCCAACGTGTGGAGACTACAAACTGTACGTTAGGCTCTGCCGCATGGTTGATGTATCGGGTGTAGTTCTCTCCTACAATCAAATAATCTGTGCAGAGCCAAAGCAGGTAGTGTGAATCGATATAGGGTTCCGTTTCAGACTGCGCGTCGCTAATAATCTGCCCCAGATAAGGGCCAACAGTATCTCCTTTTCTCAAGGCTATCGTTGTAAACAACCCCAGACCACACTCTGGAACGGATGAAGGTTTAACCTCAAAATGGTATTCCTGAAAAACAGTTGGCTTCCTCACTCTAAATAGTCCTCTACAAAACACCCACTCAATAAATCAATTGAATTGTATCTTATCTGATTACATGCTATATTGTGCGCTTTATTAATGGTATAAAACAGATGCATTAGACCATAAAATATTTACCCTCAACACACTAAGGCCATCATGAATAAAACATACAATAAAATTGCATTTGCCGCAGTGGTTCTCTCTGCTTGTAGCCCTGCAATTGCAGCCGATAATATGGGGTACAATAACCCTGCCTCTCAACAAAGGCCACCGCAGCAGTCTGCTCCAATGCCTTTTAACCCGGCAATGATGCCCTCTCCCTATGGAATGATGCCTCAGCAGGGTGGCATGCCCTATGGGCCAAACCCTTATGGTATGGCCCCACCACAAAACAGAACACCTTATGGAGCGCCTTATGGAATGCCCGGTGCAAACCCCTATGGCCCACCGATGGGTTATCAGGCACCACAGTTTGGCTCTAACCAATATAATGCCCCTTCCTTTAACCCCTCTTTCAATCCGCCCTCTATGGAGCCACCTTGGGGAAATAATAAAAACCTTGATATGAGTCCCATGAAGTTTTGGCCAGTGCCTGGCACCGGCAATCCATGGCACTACAAGCCTTGGGAGCCTGGCGCACCCTGGGGTGACTCCGGCAAGTTCTCTGACCCACCCGACGAAGCCTTCCATGAGGCCGAAGATTTCCTGGCCGATGCCCCGAGAATGCCGGGTGGCTGGGAACTTCCTAACATCTCTATGCCAAGCCCCTTCGAAATTGGTGAACAGGTTGGTGACCAGAGCTGGTTATTACCTGAAAATTTCAAGATGCGTGACAAGAAACGTCCGAAACGCTACCGTAAGTACTTCCAGAACGAACAGTAATGGGGGGCTGGGGCTGCCCACATGATGCCAACGGAGTCTGTCAGAAGATTACTCAAGCTTCGACTCCTGAGGTGTTGTGTGACCCCGGCATGAAAGGGTGTGTGCTGGCTGGGCGCTTCCGCTTCAGCAGTGCAGATAAGAACAGCCCTTCTGGACCCAAAAAAAGGGGTTATGAACGCACCTCAAATCAGAGCAACACTGAATAGAACCATCAAGAGCAAAAGGCCGGGAGCTTGTCCGGGCTCAGAAGTCGTAGCGAGAGGAAGCTCCACCTCCACGATGCACCAACTCATAGTAGCGCCGTTCCAAATACCCTTTATGGTGCAACTCTTCATCCGCCAACCACTGAAATAGCTGTTGTATGACGCCTTCCTCGGTCATTTCAGCCAGTTTTCGGTATTGATCCATTGCCAACTGTTCCCGCCCCAGAGCGTATTGTAAAATTGCCTGGTCATCGACTATTTCATCCAGTGCTTGAATCTGTATCGCATCTGAAAATTGAGGATCAACTGGAGACACCTCTATACGTGTCTCCAGCTGCTCTTCGAATACAGGATCATCACGCAGTGCCTGCAATTTCGCACTGTGTTGACGCTCTTCATCCACCAAGGACTCCAACAGCCAACGCAGTGGTTTACTCACCCGCTCCAATTGCAGTTGATAGAAATTGGCCGCTGCCTCTTCAAACAGGATCGCAACTTCCAATACCTCAGCCAAACTCTTCGCCTGCTGCAGGCGTTCTCTCTTATCGGAATCCCCTTCACGCATGTTTCAATACCTCATCAATACTGGATGCTACTCGATGTCCGTCGGCAACTGCATGGACCACATCAGGCCCATTCACACAGTCTCCTGCGGCCCATAGCCAAGACTCTGAAGTTCTGCAATTTTCATCAATCTGCAATCGACCTCGATTCCACTCCAGTCTCTCTGTAATTTCATCTCCCAGCAGAATTTCTGAATCAGCCATTTGACCAATTGCCTCAATCACCATTCCCGCTGCATGGCACTGCTCATCGTTTTCATCAAAGTGGGGCGCAAAACGACCTGACTCATCAAAGATTGAGCAGACTCCCCAGGTTTTCAGTGACTGCAATTGGCCATTTTCGATCACACAGGCCTGAGGTCCCCGAGACGGGCAGATCAGCACCCCCTCTTCAGCAGCCTCTCGAACCTCTTCCGGGTCTGCCAGAAAATTCTCTTGATCCTCCAATGCAGTTACCACTGTGCGTACCTCACCCCACTGCTGCTTCTGCATCCGTGCAACGGTTCGGGCAATGTCCATCGCCACATTCCCCCCCCCAATCACCACCACCTCCTGAGGTACCTCAATACTCCCCTCATCGGTAACCTGACGCAGTAGATCCACCGCTTTTTTCACATGTTCATGGTCTGAACCGGGTATGCGGGTGGAGCGTCCCAGATGAAGGCCAATCGCCAGCACCACAGCATCATATTCTTGATGCAGCTGATCCACCGTGATTTCACTACCAATCTCTACACCACAACGGATCTCCACCCCCATCGCTGTAATCACCTCGATATCCCGATCCAGCATCTCATAAGGAAGTCGGTATTCCGGAATCCCATAACGTGGCATCCCTCCAGGATTTTTACGGGCCTCGAAAACCACCACCTGGTGCCCCATACGCGACAGATCCCACGCAGCAGTCAGTCCCGCAGGGCCTGCACCCACTACAGCAATCTTGCGCGCGGATAAGTGAGAGGGTTTCTGCTCTTGAGTAATCTGTAAAACACGCTGATGGGAGACATGATCCATCGCATACCGCTTGAGCCAACGGATAGCCAATGGAGTCCCTCGCACTCCGATTGAACAGGCATCTTCACAACGGTGGGTACAAACTCTGCCACAGACATGAGAGAAGGGGTTGGTCTGATAGATCCAACGTACCGCTTGCTCCAGTTCACCCTCAAAAATAGAGCGAATATACTCAGGTGCATCCATCCCGGTCGGACAGGCATCATGGCACATGCCGCACTGTACACAACGTGAGGCCTCTGCCTCCGCCTGTTGTGCGCTAAACCCATTAACAATTTCATCAAAACTATCGATACGCTGCGCTGCCGGACGTTCACCCATCGGTTTGCGCTGCAGGTCCAGCAGGTCAGAGGTTTCACTCTTCTGCCACCCTTTGCCAACAAAGGTGCCATGCATCCCCACCTCACCAGGCATCATAAAATAACTATCAATATCCTCTTGAGTACAGGTGTGGACATACTCCTTGGAGAGTGACAACGATCCGGTTGGACAGATATCAACACAGAGTGCGCACCAGCAACAGCGACCATAGTCAATTGCTGGACGCAGATTGCGAATACCGTTGAGTTTATCATTCGCTAACTCACTGACTTCGATCATGGTAATCGCAGCATTATCACAGATCTTCTGGCAGCTACTGCAACCTACACAGCGCTGATGTTCATTGAGGTGAAAACCACGATAGCCTTCTGCTGCCGGACGAGGTACCAATGGCTCAGTGATTGCAGGTTTTGTCAGAAAGGAGAGCGCACGCAGGGGACGCAGCAGGCTACCTTCATCATCATACTTAACCATAGCGTCCTCCTGAACAGATAATCGCACCAAAGCACTTACACAACCTGTTCACCGGTCTACCTCCGGAGGACAGGCATCTAACGAGAACATGGTCTGCGCCACATCCTCAATCCGTCCTCCAGTGACCAGTGACTCCAGCACCTGTACCGCATGCATCGATGAGGGGCCACGAACATGGACGCGCCATGGCTTTTCACCACCATCCGATACCACATAGTAGCCCAGTTCCCCTTTAGAGGATTCCACCCGTGCATAGCTTTCACCGGCAGGAACATTCCACGCCAGAGGGTTGGGTATTTCACTACGCAGTGCTCCACCAATATCGGGCAGTGCCTTGACCACTTGACGTACAATTTTAAGACTCTCGACCAACTCCGCACGGCGCACCAGAGTTCGCGCCCAGGCATCTCCCGCCTCTTCAACCGGAACTTCAAAATCAAGCTGTTCGTAAACCAGGTAGGGGTCATCTCTGCGCACATCAAAGGGCAGTCCGGTCGCTCGCAGATTAGGGCCGGTGACCCCCATCTCCAGCGCCTCTGCCTGCTGCAGAACTCCCACCCCCTTGGCTCGACGCACAAAGACCCGGTTGGCAAAGAAGAGGTCATCATAATCCTGAAGACGAGACTCAATATAGTCCATCATCTTGCTTACCCGTTGCAAAAAACCTTCCGGTAATTCACGCCGCACACCTCCCGGAAGGTTATAGATACTGTAGACACGCCCCCCGGTAAACTCCTCAAACAGATCCAGAATCAGGTCTCGATCTGCCACTCCCCAGAACATTGGACTGTACATCCCCGTGGTTGCCGCATGTCCACCAAAGGTGAATAGATGAGCCGCAATCCTCGAAAGTTCCAGCTGCAGCACTCGCACCCACTGCGCCCGTTCTGGCACCTCGATATCTGCAATCTGTTCCACTGCCATCGAGTAGCAGACCTCCATAGGAGAGGGGTCGGGTACACAGATCCGTGGAACCAGTGCAATATTCTGGATCCACAGTCGCTGCTCCATCAACTTTTCAAATCCGCGGTGGAGGTATCCCCCATCGGCATGAGCCTGCACCACGGTATCCCCCTCTACCTTCACCTGCAGCGCATAATTGCCTTCAATACCCGGATGGTTGGGGCCAAAATTGAGTTCAAAGGCGTGACTCGGTGGATGGTTGATCGCCTGGTAATTTTCTGCTCTCACCGCTGATCCTCCGTATTTTCATCACTCAATGGACGTCTCGCTTCGGCGCCCCAGGGTGCCTCTATGCCTTTACGCTGACTGAAGCGCTGTTGTGAAGGCGGTGTGACGACTCCACCACCTGCTGCAACAATCTCTTGCAACCATTGCGGATTGTATTCCTGCCAGCTAAAGGTCTCTTCAACAAAGGCTTCACTATCAAACTCTTTACGCATCGGTGGTGGTCCGTTCCACTCGGTCAGGATAAATTTCTCCATATCGAGTGCCCCCTCAAAGTAGAGGCCATACATCTCATGAATATCCCGCTCAAAGAAACCGGCAGGACGATAGAGATCCACCACGGACTGGTAACGTCCCGGTTCTCTGGGCACACGAATATGGATCGAGAGTAATTGGTTCTGCTCATAGGACCAGAGGTGGTAAACCAACTCAAACTCCCCCACATCAATCCAGTCCACACAGGAGATTGCCGAGAGATGGACAAAGCCAAACTCCCCTTTTGCCGCCTCCAACAAGCTCGACAGGTGATCCGCAGGCAGATCAATCCGGGTACGACGCTTCTCCAGATCTGAGCCGCTGATCACCAACCCCTCGATACGTTGCGTCAAGGCCTGTAACCAGGGGGTAAAACCATCCAGACTCATAACCGCATCTCCAGTGGCTGCAGAGGGTGCTGTGCCTTGACCAATAACTCGGTATGTTCACCCAGGGTACCCGGCCCCAGCAACTGATACTGTTCTGCTTCGCCAATCACATCAACCGGAGTCTGCCACTGATCACCAAACAGTTTCTGCTGATTACCCAGATAGTAATCATAATTTTGATAATACTCTTTCCAGCTCTCCGCCTCTCCTCGCTCAATCCTGCCCATTAACGTTCTCAGACCACTGATCACCGCCTCCGGACGAGGCATGCAACCTGCAATATAGAGATCCACCGGAAGATACTCATCCAGCTTCTTGGCTGTAGCATAGCTTTGCCAATACATTCCACCATTGACGGTACAAGAGCAGATCCCAATCACATATTTGGGACTACCCATCTGCTCATAAGTGAGCATGACCCGTTTCAAGGTCTTGATCGAGACATATCCGGTGATCAGCAGAATATCTGCCTGACGGGGTGTCACCATCGGTGAGACCCCGAGTCGCTCCATATCAAAGCGCGAGGTCATCACAGGAGGCAATTCAATCGCACCACACCCCGTACAGTAGTGGAGGATAAAAAGTGAACGCGCCTGACAGAAGCGGGTCAACTCATCAAAGACGCGCGCCAAAATATTTCCATTACTAGACGACAAATGCCACCCCCAATAATCCAATCATAACCGGCCACTTCCAAAGCAGCCTTACCAGATCCTCAGTGCGGTACCGGGGAAACAGGTAGGCAACACTCACCGGAATGGTGAGTACCAGAAAACTTTTCAACAGCAGATCAATCCAGTTTGTTCCTCCGCCCAGAAACAGCGATACATATAAAACTGTTGCCGTATAGAACTGGAAGGCCTGCATCACAAACAGCCCCCCTAGATATTTCCCCCCCATCTCCACCATTGGCCCGGTTGCAATCTCCGCCGGGGCCACATAGACCTCAAAAGGCTGTTTACCCAGTGATCCTTGCAGCGTAATCAGTCCGGCAATTGCCAATAGCGGCATCTCAAACAGCCCCCACCCTGCAACCCCCGCCTGCTGCTGCCCATCGATAATCTCAATCAGATTAGCGCTTCCTGCGTGATAAGCCACACCAAAAACCACAATCACGAATGGAACGTCATAAGCGAGCATCGCAGTCAATGCACGTGAGATACCGATTGAACCATTCGGGTTGGCGCACTGCCCAACGCCCAACGCAAGCCCTAAGGATGGGATCATCATCAGATAGGTGAGGGTAATGATGCCTCCATAGGCGGCCACACCATCCATTCCAGGCACCGGCAACAGGGTCTCCGCTGCAATATAGCCACCCATCGCCATAATGATGCCAATATCATGCAGTACGCCATGAGAAATCTGCGTCTCTTTGCCAAACAGTTTCACCACATCATAGAGTGGCTGTAAAAACGGAGGTCCTACCCGGCGTTGAATCCTGGCTCCCAAACGACGCATCCATAACACCATCACCAAGCCAACCAGAAAAGCGACCAACGGCATCAGCAATAGCTCAATCAACAGATCGACAACCATCATAGTGTGCTCCACCAGAGTAGCAGCACCAACACAACCAGAGCCACTCTCCCCGGTTGTCGCTGTAGATAGAGCCCCTGTAGCAGATCGGCGATAACGGCCAATAACAGCAGTATAATCTGTTCTAGTCGCTCAAAAATCCCCCGGTACCAAGGCTTGATCAAATGCATCAACCCTGCGTAAAAATTATTGCTGTAGTGGTAGCGGTTACTCGCATAGAGGAAGTGTCCTCCTGCATAATTATCCAGTGGATTCACACGACGACTTGAACCTGCGCCATAGAAAATCAGCGCGGCAATGGCAAAGCCACTCAACAGTACACCGCTAATAACCCGCATATCGAGACTGCCACCCTCAGCAATCACTCCGCCCAGATTGAACTGCGGCATTGGCAACCCAATTGACGCTGCGGCCTCCGCAACCCACTGCAATGGGACTCCGGGGAAGATACCGGTCAACAGAATCAGTCCTGAGAGCAGAATCATGGGCATCCACATAGTGATGGGGACTTCACGTACCGCTTGATGTTCCAGACGAAGAGAGCCGAGGAAGGTGTTGTGAAGTAATTTATAGACCGACAGAATGGTACCCAGCGTTCCAATCACCGCACCGACAAACAGCAGCACCTCCCCCTGCTCCAAAAGAGAGCGGTAGACCAACCATTTTGAGACAAAACCATTCATTGGTGGCAACCCTGCAAGGCCGATAATCCCCACCAGCATGGTTGCAAACGTCAGCGGCATACGCACCACCAACCCTCCAAGGTGGTTCAAATCCGAAGTTTGAGTACGGTAGATCACCGCTGTCACCGCCAGAAAAAGGGCTGCCTGATAGGTTGCATGGTTGAAGATATGGAGCATCCCTCCCGCCACCCCCAACGGATCCATCATCGCAATACCGAGCAGCATATAACCACCCTGACCAATCCCGTGCCAGGCCAGCAACTGACGTGCATCATTCTGGCGCATCGCAGTAAAGGTTGGGAAGATAATGGTTGCTACCGCAATCCAGGCCAGTAGCGTCTGTGGATTCATAAAGCCCAGATAGAGCTCAATCCAGGCCCCATCAACCACCCTAAACAACACCAGAAGAATGGCAAACAGCCCTAGGCGGGAGGAGATTGCTCCTAAAAAAGCGGAACCGGGTCCCGGTGTCTCCGCATATGCCGGAGCCTGCCACAGATGAAAGGGGAGCAGCCCCATTTTGATACCAAAACCTGCAACAGTCAGTAGCAATACAAGAATTGTGGTACCACGCTCCATCTGTACAGAGGCTTCACGTATCTCATCAAAACCAAAAGATCCTGCTTGACCATACAGAATCACAATCAGTGCAAATACCATCATCGCACCCACCATTGCATAGATCAGGTAGCGCAGAGCCACCTTCAGTGCTATTCCTCCCGCCAACGCCATCATCCAGAAGGCTGCCCAACTCGCCAATTCCCAACCAATAAAGAGTGAGAGCAGATCACCGCTGGCCAGTAGTAACAACATGGTAAATACATTGGTCGCTAGCGCTACCTGTAACCAGCGCAGGGAGCCTCCATCACGCTGATACGCCTCCCCCCAGGGACCGGCCATGTAGAATGAGACAAAAGCCGCTGTACCCACAGTAATTAACAGAAAATAGAGCCCCAGCCCATCCAGTCTCCAGCCAATCGATTCTCCAACAGTTGAAAACTGTAGTGTAGAGATGATCCCTTCACCACCAGCCATCATCACCATTGAGGCTACAACGACTAATTGCAGCAGATAAAGCAGCGACAACTGCCACCCTCCCCGCCCCTGACCACCCACTAATAGTGCCGTTGCTACGGTAACCAGGGAGATCAGAGCCAACAAATCGAGCGTATTGATCTCCATTACTTGTCTCTCTCCACAACCATCTGTTGTTCAGCGGATGGAGTAACGACGCTTGAAATCAACAGGTTTCGATCCCCGGCCTGAGATGAAATCTGTTTTAACTGTTCCAATACGGGATCAACTGACAAGGTCGTCACAACCAACACCCCTCCGAGCAGCACTCCAACCAGACCATTCCAGCCCACCGTCAAATGACCCTCATCAACCGCTGGTGGATTGGGTAGTGTATTTTGCAACACTCGAAACAGATAACTTGCCTCAATCACCGTTGCGCCCAGGAAGACAATCAGCGCCAACTGATTCAACGCCCCCCCCGCCTCGACCAGCCCCGTCAACAAAGAGAGTTTGACCCAAAAACCGGGCAGAGGAGGAACACCAACCAGAGAGAGGGCAAAGAGGACAAAAAGGGCCATATGCCAACGTTTCGACTTGCCTGCTGTTAACATAAACAGTCCGGGCTTGACCACCATATGGTGCAGACTGAGCAACAGCCCCATCAGCATTCCAAATTCCAGAGAGAGAGAGAAGGCAATAAAGATCATCCCCAGCTGTCCAATCGATGAGTAGGCCAACATACGACGCAGATCCTGTGCCCTCCACGCGGCCAGCTCACCGCTGATCACACCCAAAATACCTAGTACCAACAGTACCTGTGCGGCCTCAGGATGCGGAAACAACATCAATAACACGCGAACAATCACCACCACAGCAAGCTTGGAAACCACCCCCGCCAGCAACGCTGAAAGCCGGGGTGAGATAATGGCATAAACCTCTGGTACCCAGCCATTAACTGCAAACAGTTCTGCCTTAACTCCAATACCCAACAGAATCAGTATGAAGGCCGCCAGTGGCAACTCTGCGTCTCCATGCTGCAAGGTTGCTGAAATATCTGCCAGGTTAAGGCTACCTGTATGACTATAGATCAGCGCAATTCCGCTCAGGGCCAGGACCGACCCCAGCCCACTGATTAACAGATAACGAAATGAGATCAGGGGGGCTGAACGGCTGCTGTTAGCAGCCACCAGACCAAAAGTTGCGACCGCAAGCAGTTCATAGAATACATAGAGATTAAAGAGGTCTCCTGAGAGCGCCAGCCCCATAGAGGAGGCTGATAACAGCAACATTAATGCATGAATACGGGGCGTTGCATCAGCCGGCCATAACAACAGCAACGCCAACTGTGTTGCAACCAGTAACAGCAGGCTCAGACGATCAAGGTAGAGATTGATCCCCATCGGGGCTGAAAAGCCACCCATCATCACAGAGAGCGGCTGCTGCTCAACACCATTGCCTAACATCAATGTAATCCATAAGGTCACCGCAATTGTCAGCTGCGCATACAACTGAATCGCTACAGAACGTTGTTCACGTCCAACACCCAACTGTTGTGCCAACGGCTGGAGCAGGAATGCCGCAAGCAGTGGTAGCGCAATCACCAAGGCCAGGCTATTGCTCATTACCAGCCCCTCTTGTCCCGCTCAGCAGCGGCCCTTCTCCTGACGGGGCGTGCATTGAACTTGGCAATTTGACCCCCAATTCAAGATCAAGGTCCTGCTCCAACTGCTCTCGTACGATATCGCGTTGCAGTGAACCAGTCTGTTGCCGAATACGTACCAGTAATGCGATTGCCAGTGCCTGAATGCCGACACCAATAACAATGGCCGTCAACACCATCGCTTGCGGGACTGGATCGACCATCAGCTGCGGATAGGCACCACTCTCCCAAATGGGTGCTGCCGACTCCCAACGATACCCAGCCAACACCAACAGTAAATTGGCACCCGCCTCAGCGATCACCAACCCTAATAACATTCTAAACAGGTGACTTGAAAGCAACATGCCGGCCAAGCCAATGACCAGCAGACTAACTGCACCTACATAGAGAATGGCGGCCAACACTACTGCTGCACTCCCGGCTCATCATCCTCCACAAGGTGACCCAGCAACGCAGCAAGTTCTGCACCTACTTTGAGTCCTACCAATAGATAGAGTACCGGCAGTGTCCCGGCAGAGAGAAATCGCCCTACTTCACCCGCCGCCATCAACGGTTGAAGAAATGCAGCCCCCTGTATCAAGGCTGCAACACCAATCAAGATAAACAGTGCGCCCGCCCCCCCTTCAATCCACTGGATCAAGTGGTGGTTGATGACCATTTCACCGCGTGCCAGTGTCGGTAGAAAGAGCGCTACTGCAATCACTACCCCCCCCTGAAATCCACCTCCAGGAGTCAGATGACCATGCAGGACAATATAGACCCCCACCAACAGTAACAGTGGCATCAATAGAGAGATTGCCGACTCAAACAGCTCACCCAACCCCTTATTTTTTATACTTCTTGTGCGCTGCCGGGTATTGGAGAGCACCAGACCCGCAGAGGTTGCTGCGGCAAACAGAATTGCCAGCTCTCCCAGCGTATCCAGCCCCCGATACCCTAAAACAACCGCAGTCACCAAATTGGCCGCGCCCAACTCCCCTCCCTGCTGATGAATCATTGTCCCCACTTTCATGGCCGTGTCACCAAAAGGAATCACTGCAAACAAGGCAAACAGGAAGAACGCCAGCCCCCCGCTAAACAGCAGAGGAGTCCACTCCATGGAGCGGCTGGATCTACTCATCACATGACTCTGCAGGAGTGGAAGAACGATAGAGCCGTAATCGTTTCAGAGCAAGGGCAAAAATAAGGCTACTAAGCCCAACTCCCACAACCCCTTCAGTCATCGCCACATCGGGCGCTCTCAATAAAACAAAAAGCAACGTCAACCCCAATGAAAGAATAGAGAGGGAAACCACAGCCACAAGATGACTCTCTGACAACAGGGCTGCCAACGCAGCAGTTAACATCACCACCACCAATAGCAGTGCAGCAAGGATCATAAAAAGAGAACCATCCATTCAGTTATCTCTCCTCGCCTTTAACCGGCTTGATACCGGAACGAAGAAAGGCACGGGCCAATACAGAGGAGCCCACCGGATTGGTCAACAGCACAAAGAGGGCGATGATCAGTAACTTTGGAATCCACTCAGGCTGATGCAGAGCTACACCCAATAAAATCGACAACAACCCCAGAGTTACTGCCTTGGTACCTGCCTGAATCCGACTATAGACATCCGGCATGCGAATCAGCCCCATGGCCCCCAGAAAGGTAAACAGTGCCCCTAACAGCAAGAAAAGATCTCCCACAAAGTTCACTTATGAGGTCTCCTGCTGATCTTGCTCTGGCGCTGTAATCACCTGGGCCAGCACCACCACGCCAATAAATGAGAGCATGCCAAACAGTAACGCCAGATCCAGATAGAGAGCGCTTTCCAACATCAGAGTTAACATCACAATACCTCCGGTCGCAATCACTGCAACCGTGTCTGCTGCAACAATACGGTCTGCCGTAGTGGGTCCGATCAGGAAACGGATCACAGACAGTATTACTGCCATACCCAGCAGCAACAGTGCAACCATCTGCAGCAGTGAAAAACTCATTTTATAAAACCTTTTAAATGACGCTCAAATTGTGCCGCAATCTCTTCCGTTGCCTGCTGACAACGCGCCTCAGGGGTGAGATCTGCGGGGAGTGAAGAGCCATCAATCCAGTGAACCAGAAGCCGGTCACCTTTCAAATCAACCGTCAGGGTACCGGGAGTCAAGGTAATACTATTGGCAAGCATTAAACGTCCTAACTGTGATTGAAGCGAAGTCTCAACTTCCACGACAACAGGATGGATTGGAAGCAGCGGGTCCAGTACCCGTCGTGCCATATCCAAATTGGCCCGCAACAGCGCAATGGTAAAGGTGTAGAGATATCGCATCAGTGCAATCACAGCCATCGGCGTAAAACGGATGGGAGGGGTCGTCGCTCTGCCCATCAACATCCGCATGACTACAGACACAGCCGTCACGGCAAATACTCCGGCTGCAAGTTCATCCAACTGTAACGAGCCGGTCAACAGAATCCATATCACCATCAAGGCTACAAAAACAAACATAAGATTACGAAATCAATCACTGAGCGGTTTCAAAAAGAGGGATTTTGCAGACCACGAAGCATACCGCCTCAAAACAGTTACGTCCATTTTCCCCTCAGACCGTTACAACTTCAGATCCTCCAGCATCGAGGCCGTAATCAGGGTGATACCACTCTCACTACGATAAAAGCGCTCAGAGTCCGCCTCAGCATCTTCACCGACCACCAACCCTTCCGGTAGGTGGCAGCGAAAGCCGATGACCGCTTTGTTGATTCGGCTATTTCTTCCAACACTGGAGTGAGGTAAGAGTAGTGAATCGGTCACTTGACTATAAGAGTTGACCCGACTATCGGTAAATAGCAGTGAATTATCCACCACACCACCTGAAATCACACAGCCAGCTGAGACCAGACTATCCACTGCATAACCTCTACGATCCTCTCTATTGAAAACAAACTTTGCAGCTGGGTATTGGCGTTGATAGGTCCAGATCGGCCACTCCATATCATAGAGATCCAGCTCAGGGCTGATGGTCGTCAGATCAATATTGGCTTCCCAGTAACCATCCAGGGTACCCACATCTCTCCAGTAAGGACCCGACTCAGAGACTGAGCTACGCTCAAAACGGTGCGCCATCACTTTACATTTGGTGACCAGACGGGGAATAATATCTTTTCCAAAATCATGACTGGATCCCGCATCCATATCATCCTGTTGTAGTGCCTCCATCAAGATTTCGTAATTGAAGATGTAGATCCCCATGCTCACGAAGGAGTGGTCAGGATCCCCTGGTATGGTCGGTGGATCTTCCGGTTTTTCAACAAAACCTATAATCTGCTCATCATTATCTGCATCCACTACTCCAAATGCAGTTGCCTCGTTGCAACTCACTTCCAAACAAGAGACCGTTACATCTGCCCCATTATCCACATGCTCTGCCAGCATACGGGCATAGTCCTGCTTATAGATATGATCGCCCGCCAGAATCAGCACATAACGTGGTCGGTGATAGGTGATTGCCTCCATATTTTGGGAGACTGCATCTGCAGTACCGAGATACCAGCTCTCCTTGTTGGTCTGCTGCTGTGCCGGCCAAATTTCAACAAACTCCTTCATTGCCGGACGTAGAAAATTCCACCCTCGTTGCAGGTGCAGAATCAACCAGTGCGCACGATATTGCGTCAGCACCGCGATCTTCTTGATTCCTGAGTTTACACAGTTAGAGAGTGGAAAATCGATAATCCGGAACTTCCCTCCAAAAGGGACTGCTGGTTTGGAGTTTTTTTCCGTTAACTGTTTTAAACGGCTCCCTCTTCCTCCCGCCAAGACTAATGCCAAGGTGTGTCTCAACTCATCTGCCAAAGTGTGCCTTAACTCATCTTCTATAATCGACATCGCATCTCATCCTCTGCAAAAACCACGCTGATCCAATGGTTGAAAATCATAACAGGGAACAGAAACAAACAGTCATTAATTTTTTAATGAATCACCTGAAAAATAGTGGCATACAGACTGCTCTCTCTATATGATTTTCTCACATTACTATTTTGAACCTACAGGTCTTGCTCAATGAAAGGATTACCTCTCGCCCAACATACAAAAACACTCCCTGCATGGTCGAAACTGGAGGCACACGCAGCACAGATTCAACACCAACATCTGACTACACTGTTTGCAGATGACCCGAATCGTTTTGACCACTTTTCAACGGCCTTTGAAGGCATACTGCTTGACTACTCCAAGAACCGTCTGACAACAGAAACACGTAACCTGCTATTACAACTCGCTGAGGAGGCAGAGCTAACTCAGTGGCGTGAACGGATGTTCAGCGGCGAAAAGATCAACCATACTGAAGAGCGCGCGGTTCTACACACAGCACTGCGTAGCCCCGCCTCAGAAACACTCCAAATTGATGACCTGGATGCCATCCCCATGGTTCACCAGGTTTTGGAGCAGATGGGCCACTTTATCGAAAAGGTTCATCAAGGCAAGTGGCTTGGGTTTAGTGGCAAGCCGATCACTGACATTATCAATATTGGCATTGGGGGTTCAGACCTCGGCCCAAGAATGGTGGTCGATGCGCTACATCCATGGCAGCATCCTGGTATCCGTTCCCACTTCGTCTCCAACCTGGATGGTCGTGAGCTGGACACTGTGTTGCGGTCTGTTGCAGCAGACACCACGCTGTTTGTGATCGCCTCCAAAACTTTCACCACACTGGAGACCATTACCAATGCAAATAGTGCACGTAAATGGTTCCTGCAAGCGTGCCATGAATCTGGCAAAGGTGAAGAGTCGATTCAACAACACTTCATTGCCATCTCAACGGCTCTTGATAAGACCGCAGCATTTGGTATCGCGCCAGAAAACGTTTTTGCATTTTGGGATTGGGTCGGGGGCCGTCTCTCTTTATGGTCCGCTATCGGACTCTCCATTGCACTCGCCATCGGTATGGAGCGTTTTCGTGAACTGTTGGCCGGTGCCCATGCGATGGATACCCATTTCCGTACAGCCCCAATGGAGCAGAACCTTCCGGTTCTACTCGCAATGATCGGGGTATGGAACCGTAATTTCCTGAAGGCAGAAAGCCATGCGGTACTCCCCTATGAAGCCGCTCTGGAACTCTTCCCAGCCTACCTCCAACAACTCGACATGGAGAGTAACGGTAAATCGATAGACCGCGATGGCTGTCATGTCGACTACCTTACCTCACCACTACTATGGGGTGAACTGGGTTCCAATGGTCAACACTCCTTTTTCCAGTTCCTGCACCAAAGTCCGACGGTCGTACCGGTCGATTTTATTGGCAGCATCAAGCCACAGCATTCGCTTGATTTCCACCATGATGGCCTCACTGCGAATATGCTGGCGCAGGCAGAGGCTCTAATGAATGGCAAGAGCCTGGATGAAGCAACAGCAGATCTGCCAGCAGATGCTGATGCCCAGCTTGCCAGCTACAAGACTTTTCCCGGCAACACCCCTTCTAACCTGTTACTACTGGATCACCTCAACCCCAGAACACTGGGTTCTCTGATTGCACTCTATGAACATAAAATTTTCACCCAAGGTATCATCTGGAACCTGAACTCTTTTGATCAAATGGGTGTAGAGTTGGGTAAAGCACTTGCCAAACGAATCCAGCATGAGTTGGAACGGGGTGAACTGGACCAATCCACACCTCTGCATGACAGCTCAACACGTAATCTGATCAACTTATATCTTCAGAAGAGATAGTAAATAACCTCTTTAGAAATAGACATTAGAAATAGACTTTAGAAACAGACATTAGCAACAGACATTAGCAACAGACAATTTTCATCGTTATATAACACTATTTTGGAGATACCAACCCATGAACAAAGAACTCACTGCACTCATCCAACGACAGGCCTACCTACTCTGGAAAGAGGAGGGAGAACCTCTGGGACAGGATTTTTCTCACTGGCTAAAAGCGGAAGCCATTGTACTGGCTGAATTATCCAAGCAGGAAGAGCGCAAGCAGCTGAAGTCTGTCGATAAGAAGCCTGTCGTGAAGAAGAGTGCTGTAAAAAAGAAGAGTGCCAGCAAGAAAAAAGTCGTCGCACCTAAAAAGAGTGTCGCGAAGAAAAAAGTGGCTCCCAAAAAAGTAGCTACAAAAAAGGCTACAGTAAAGGCTGTCGTGAAGAAATCTGCAACCAAAAAGAGAGCCGCAAAGAAGAAAACAACTCGCCGTAGCTAACGATGGCCCTCAACCCCACACCCGCTGCAGACACCACTCCATTTATTGGTGAGGTTGATCAACATCTAATCTCTGAAGGCAATCACTATCGACTCTATGAGAAGTTAGGGGCACACCCCACAGAGGTCGATGGTGTTCAAGGTGTCCACTTTGCTGTGTGGGCTCCCAATGCTCAACGTGTCAGTGTCATTGGCCACTTTAACCGATGGAATGGCGACCTCAATCCGATGCATCTATACCCAGGATGTGGCGTGTGGGAGCTGTTTATCCCCGGACTGGAGAGTGGAACACTCTACAAATACGAGCTGATCAATACCCAAAATCACCGCTTACCCCTCAAGAGTGACCCCTTTGCCTTTCAATGTGAGCACCCTCCAGGCACTGCCTCTCAGGTCTATGACCTTGAACAGTACCAGTGGAATGACCAGCAGTGGATGGAACATCGCCACTCACAACACCAACGAGATGTGGCAATCTCTATCTATGAGGTCCACCTTGGCTCTTGGTGTAAAATTCCTGAAGAGAGTAACCGGCCACTCAGCTATCAAGAGCTAGGGGACCGTTTAATCCCCTATGTCAAATCACTCGGTTTTACCCATATTGAGCTACTCCCCATTAGCGAACACCCTTTTGATGGCTCTTGGGGCTACCAACCGACAGGGCTGTTTGCGGCAACTCGACGATTTGGTGATCCTGATGAGTTCCGCTCCTTTGTAGACCGCTGTCATCAGGCAGGATTGGGGGTTATTCTGGACTGGGTTGCAGGCCACTTCCCCGATGATGAACACGGCCTCAACCAGTTTGACGGTACTCACCTCTATGAACATGAAGACCCTCGCCAAGGACGTCACCAGGAGTGGGGAACCCGCATCTACAACTATGGGCGACAGGAAGTTTCCAACTTTCTGATCTCAAATGCCCTCTTCTGGCTGAACAAGTTTCACATTGATGGCCTGCGAGTGGATGCTGTTGCATCAATGCTCTATCTTGACTATGACCGCAAGGATGGTGAGTGGATTCCCAACCACTTTGGTGGCAACGAGAACCTGGAGGCAGTCCGTTTTCTACGGCGACTCAACGAAGAGGTCTACCTGCAATTTCCTGACGCCTTTACCGTTGCAGAGGAGTCTACCTCATGGCCTATGGTCTCTCGTCCAACGGATCTGGGGGGACTCGGATTTGGCTATAAGTGGAACATGGGCTGGATGAATGACACCCTTCGCTTTATTGCACGAGACAGTATACACCGTGCTTTTCATCAAACTGAGATCACCTTTGGATTGCTCTATGCCTTCCAGGAAAATTTTATGCTCCCTCTCTCTCACGACGAGGTGGTTCATGGAAAACGCTCCTTAGTGGAGAAAATGCCTGGAGATCTATGGCAGAAGTTTGCCAACCTCAGACTTTATCTCTCCTTGATGTTTGCTCACCCCGGCAAGAAGCTGCTCTTTATGGGAGGCGAGTTTGGTCAAATCAACGAATGGAATCATCAACAGAGTCTGGACTGGCACCTAACCGAGCAACATAACCCGAATCATCACCTCCACTGTGGTGTGCAGTATCTTGTCGGCGATCTTAACCACCTCTACCGAACCCTCCACCAACTCCACCAACTCGACCATGAATCAGATGGATTTGAGTGGATCGACTGCAATAATCACCAACAAGGCATTATCTCTTTTTTACGTAAAGATAGAGCGGGCTCAGCGGTTGTTGTAGTCTGTAACTTCACCCCTATCGTGCGTGAACAGTATCAAATCGGTGTACCTGAAGAGGGACTCTACCAGGAAATTCTCAACTCTGACGCAGCCAGCTATGGTGGAAGTAACTGTGGAAACAGTGGCACAGTCCAATCACATCCAACCCCTTTTCATGGTCAACGTTGCAGCCTGTCACTGACTATCCCCCCTCTTGGCTGCCTGATTCTGCAATTTGATTCATGAGTACCCAAAAGATTCTCCCAGGTGATCTCTTTACCATTGGAGCCCATTGGGATGGTGAAGGCACCCACTTCTCTCTATTTTCTGCACATGCCGAAGCGGTTGAACTCTGTCTGTTCAATAATGGAAAGGAGCATCGCTACCCGCTTTATCAAGAGAATCAGATTTGGCATGGTTATCTACCCGGTATCTCTCCAGGCCAACAGTATGGCTACCGTGTCCATGGTGTTTGGGACCCACAACAGGGGCTATTCTTCAATGCCAACAACCTGCTGATTGACCCTTACGCCAAAGCACTCAGCGGATCACTACAGCATCACCAAAGCCACTATGATTGCGGTGAAGCCCCCAGAAACAGTGATAACCAGCAATGGATCCCCAAGGGGGTTGTTACCGCCACCAAGCCACTCTCAAAGACTCCAAAACTGGAGACACCCTGGCATGAGACATTACTCTATGAACTCCATGTCAAAGGGTTTACTCAACAGCACCCTGATATCCCTGCATCCCGGAGAGGTCGCTTTCAGGGACTCGCATCTGCACCGGTCATTAAACATCTTAAGGCCTTGGGGGTCACTGCCGTTGAGCTGCTTCCCGTATTCGCCTTTGCCGATGAGCAACATCTGCAGCAACATAACCTGACAAATTACTGGGGCTATAACCCCTTCAATTTCTTTGCCCCTGACCCACGCTATCTCAACCAACCCACGGCAATACAGGAGTTCCGTAACATGGTTCGCAAGCTCCATGATGCCGGCATTGAAGTGATACTGGATGTAGTCTTTAACCATAGTGGTGAGGGTGATGCACTGGGGCCTACTCTCTCTCTGAAAGGAATCGATAACCTCAGTTACTACAGACATCCTGATGGTCATCCTGATCAATATATCAACGATGCAGGGTGCGGCAACACCCTCAACCTCTCTCATCCACGGGTTATACAGTTGGTCACCGACTCACTGCGCTACTGGAGTCAGGAGATGGAGGTGGATGGTTTCCGCTTTGATCTGGCGACCACTCTGGCACGCAATGAATCTAACCAGTACACACAACACAGTGCCCTGCTTGCTGCAATCCAACAGGACAGCATCCTCTCCCGCCAAAAACTGATTGCTGAACCCTGGGATCTCGGTACCAATGGTTATCAGACCGGGAACTTCCCTTCAGGCTGGCGTGAGTGGAATGACAGTTTTCGTGATGATCTGCGCGCTTTCTGGAATGGTGACAACAACGGGTTAGGCTCACTCGGACAACGTCTGACCGCCTCTGAGGATCTTTTCGGTGATCGTGGACGTACGCTACAATCCTCTATCAATTTTATCACTGCACATGATGGATTTACGTTACATGATCTGGTCAGTTATGAACAAAAGCACAATCTTGATAATGGCGAGGACAACCGGGATGGCACCAACCATAATCTAAGCTGCAATCATGGTGTAGAGGGGGAGACCGATAACGGTGAGATAAACTTCTATCGTAACCAACACAAACGCAATCTGCTCACCACCCTATTCTTCTCTCAAGGGGTACCGATGCTGCTCTCCGGGGATGAGATGGGCAACAGCCAACAGGGCAACAACAATAGCTACTGTCAAGATACAACAATGAGCTGGATCGACTGGTCACGGCTAAAACAGCCTGAAAACCAAAGCCTTCTCGAATATGTCTGTCATCTGAGCAAAATTCGTAACCAGATCCCCCACTTTCAGCTCCACCATCTGTTTCACTCCTCTCAGTACCGCAAGATACACTTCAACTGGCTTACCCAAGAAGGCATTCTGATGGAACCTCACCACTGGAATGACCCTCTCTCCAAGACATTGATTATGCTCTGCTGTACACCGGCCCCCGATACCGGAAAGGTCGCCCTGATCATCAATGGCAGCCACACGCAGCAACAGTTCAAACTCCCCTCCCCCACCCAAGAAAAACAGTGGAAAACACTTATTGACAGTGCCAACCCAAGGCATTCAAACCACTCTTTTGACCCTCCATCCAGTAGCAATAATATACTTTTAAGGGCTGAAAGCATTGCCCTGCTTCAAGAGTCAGTCATCGATGAACCATGAACAGCTACAGCGGGTTGCTGAACTGTACGGTGTAGATTCTGGCTACTGGGATATTCAGGGCCACTGGCACCCTCTCGCCGATGAACATCAGTTCACTATTCTGCAACAAATCACCCAACTACAGACACTGGATGAGATGGAGTTGCTTGCATGGCAGACACCTCTGCCACCAACACTGACTGCAGCAGAACATCAACCTCTCTGCTTCAACCTTACGTTACCCCATACGCTATGGGGTGAACCACTGCAGTGGCATTTCAGCAGTGAATCTGGTGAGAACATTGAAGGTGTGCTCCCACCAGCTGAAGCTACAGCGATAAATGAGCAGATTATCCATGATACCCTTTATCAGTCCTACCCCATTGAGCTATCACTGCCTTTAACACTCGGCTATCACACCCTCACTATCAAACAGAGCGCTCATTCAACACAAAAAACTCTGCTTGCTGAATCCATGGTCATTGTTGCACCTGCTTCGGGCTGGAGCCTTGAACAGAAGAGAGCGTGGGGTATACAGATCCATCTCTATACACTACGTAGCGATAACAATGAGGGGATTGGTGACCTGACAGACCTTTCAGGGGTGGTCCACCTCGCACAACAGGCCGGCGCCCATCTTGTAGGTGTCAACCCACTCCATGCACTCTTTCCTGAATACCCTGAGCAGGCTAGCCCCTACTACCCCTCCAGCCGCAAGGCACTCAATCCCCTCTATCTGCGTGTCGCCTCATTCCCAGAATTTTCTGAAACCTCCAAGCAGGCGGGAAAGCTGCGTACAGCCTATTTTAGCAAGAAGACTCAACACACTCTGGAGCAGCTTCGCAGTGGTGACTGGGTCGATTATAGTGGGGTCGCCGCATTCAAATGGCCGCAGTTCAGGGCACTGTTTACCCTTTTACAGCATGGAGAACAATCTCGCCTGAAGCAGTTCAACCAATTTTATGATGAACTTTCACAACACCAACACCCCCTCTGGCGCTATGCACTCTACTGTGCACTAGCTGAAGTCTACGGTTCTGCAGAGTGGAAAACCTGGCCTGCCGAACTGCAGTTTTATCACTCTGAGGCTGTTCAGCGGTTCTCTGGGAAATATCGAGATAAAATTGCGTTCCATCTATTTTTACAGTGGGAGTGTCACCAACAACTGGAACGTTCTGCCAGCGGAATGCTCTATCTTGACCTCGCTACAGGGTCAAGTCCGCAAGGGGCTGACAGCTGGATGGATCGTGAATACTACGCTGAAGATATCGAATTTGGTGCCCCCCCGGATCAATTTGCCCCAGAAGGGCAGTGCTGGAGTATGTCTCCCTTTAACCCCCTTACACTGCGAGAGCACCACTACCACCCTTTTATTGAGATGGTGCGTTCAAATATGCAGTATGCCCGTGCCTTGCGCATAGACCATGTAATGTCACTCACCCGACTCTATTGGATGAATGCTGGTTTAAATGCAACCAATGGGACCTATGTGCACTATCCGCAACAGGAGCTGTTCGCAATTTTAAAATTGGAGAGTCAGCGTAACCAGTGCATGATTATCGGGGAAGACCTTGGAACGGTACCCGAAGGGTTTAGTGAGGAGATCAACCAGATTCATTTTCTCTCCTACCAGCTATTCTGGTTTCAGCGATATCCCAGTGGCCTCTATATACGCCCTGAACTCTGGAAGGAGGTTGCTCTGGCAACTCTCTCCTCTCATGACCTGCACACCTTTGCCGGTTTCTGGAAAAATGCCCCTGCAGAAGAGCGAGAGGTTCTGCTCGCTGCGCTCACCGACCAACAGCTATGGAGAGATGAGCCCGGCGATAGTCAGGATTCGCCGCAACAGCTATTGGCTATCATGGTTGCGCTACAGACCTTTATTGCCAGAACTCCTGCACGATTAATGATGGTTAATCTGGATGATCTGCTGCTGGAACCACTCCCCATCAACCAACCAGGCACTCCGGACCAGCGTCCCAACTGGCGACGCAGAATTGCTACTGCGCTGGAGCTGCTCTCTCAGCAACCGGGCTGGATCAAGGCAACAGAAGCTCTACAGGCAGAGAGAGCGAATTAAAAGGACTCATTTACAGATTGGCATATTTTATGCTTTTTCTTCTATAAAGCCGCTCACCGACAAAAGAGCGTCAACATAACAGGAGAAAGATCATGCATCAGCAATCGAAAAACAGCCCCAGCCGTTCCTATGACCGCAGAACCGTGCAGCTACTGGAGAGCGCAGATTTCATGCTCTCTTATGCGCAAGTTGCCCTGCAAAAAAAGACCCAGGAGCAGCTTAAACTTTACATCAGTCAAAGCATTGCCATTCTCAAGATCCTCTATAAAGAGGAGTGTCAGGAGAAAAGGCTGAGAGGCAAAAGACAGACGCTGTTTTACGCGCTCATCTCCCAGCTCACTGTTGCCTACCAAGAGAGAAATTTAAAACAGCTCAATGGTGTACGTCGTCGTATCCACGAAATTGTTGACTGCTAAGACACCGTTAAACGGGGGTGATCCCCCAAATTTCAGAAGCATATTGATGTATCGCACGGTCTGAAGAGAAGTAACCGACACCAATAATATTCTGCAGCACCTGTCGATTCCACTCCTGCTGATCACGATAAACCTCATCAACACGTGCCTGTTCATCAATATAGCTCTGGAAATCGGCCAGCACCATAAAGAAGTCTCCGTGCAACAGACTATCGACTAACCCTTGGTAGCGACAAGGGTCTCCTTGCGAGAAGAAGCCACCTGCAATTGCATCTAATGCTGTACGCAGGGTTTCATTCTCATGGTAATAGCGAGCAGACTCATAGCCATGTTGCCTTAACCCCTGCACCTCTTCTGTTGTGTGTCCGAAGAGGAAGAAGTTATCCTCTCCAACCATCTCTCGAATCTCAATATTGGCCCCATCCAGTGTACCAATGGTCAACGCACCATTCAGCGTTAATTTCATATTACCGGTACCTGAGGCCTCCATACCTGCTGTTGAGATCTGCTCAGAGAGATCGGCTGCGGGAATGATGATCTGGGCATCAGAGACTTTATAATCCGGTATAAAGACCACTTTAAGCAGGTCACCCACTACAGGATCAAAGTTGACCACATCGGCAACATCATGGATCAGACGAATGATCTGCTTAGCCATGTAGTAGCCAGGTGCCGCCTTGCCGGCAAAGATGATGACTCGGGGCACCAACTCTGCTGTATCACCAGCACGAATTTTCTGATAACGAGCCACCACATGAAGCAAATTGAGTAGCTGTCGTTTATATTCATGCAACCGTTTCACCTGCACATCAAACAGAGCCTGATCAGAAATATCAATCCCCACACGCTGCTGCACCATTTCAACCAGGCGCTGCTTATTCTCCAACTTCACCTGCTGTAGTTGTGCAAGAAAATCGGTGCGGAACTTCTTCTTTTCACTCATTTTAGCCAGACGCGCTAACTGCCCCAAGTCACGCACCCAACCCTCTCCTAAATGGTTCGCCAACAGCTCAGTCAACCCGCTATTGGATTCCAATAACCAGCGACGCGGTGTAATGCCATTGGTCACATTGATAAAACGCTCCGGATAGAGCGCATCAAAGTCAGAGAAGAGCTGTGTACGAAGTAGCTCGGTATGCAATTTTGCAACCCCATTCACACGTTGACTTCCAACAATTGCAAGGTGTGCCATGCGCACACGATGGTTATCATCATCAATCAATGAGAGTGCCCCCAATTTACCCAAGTCACCGGGGAAGTAGTGCCTCACCTCCTCCAGAAAGACCTCATTGATGTGGAAAATCAACTCCATATGACGTGGCAGTAATGTCTCCAACATACACACCGGCCAGCTCTCCAACGCCTCTGAGAGCAGTGTATGGTTGGTATAACAGAACAACTTCTTGGTCAGTGCCCAGGCAGCATCAAACTCATACTTATGTTGATCGATCAGGATATGGAGAATCTCCGGTACCGCCAATGCAGGATGAGTGTCATTAAGCTGAATAACCACCTTTTCAGCCAGCTCATCCAGTGTGTGGTGGTCACGCAGGTGTCGGGAGACAATATCCTGCAGTGATGCACTGACAAAAAAGTACTCCTGTTTCAGGCGCAACTCCTGACCCACAAAGGTACTGTCATCGGGGTAGAGGGTCTTAGCCAGATTTTCACTGGTGGTCTTCTCTTTTACCGCATCCATATAGTTACCCTGATTAAAGGTACTCAGATCAAAGTCACGCGAAGCACGTGCAGACCAGAGTCTCAGGTTGCCTACGGTCTCTGATCGATAACCACTGATCAGGTTATCGAAGGCCATCGCAATCAAATCTTGTGTCTCTACCCAACGACTCACCTCTTTACCCTCTTCGTTCTGGTAGTGAGTCACGTGACCATAAAAACGGATCGAATAGAGGGTACTGGGGCGCGCATATTCCCATGGTGAACCATACCGGAGCCAATGCTCAGGCTGCTCGTGCTGTTCGCCCTTATCGATCTTTTGACGAAATAGTCCATACTCGTAACGGATACCATACCCATAACCGGCATAGCTGTGTGTAGCCAAACTATCGAGAAAACAGGCCGCCAAACGGCCCAATCCTCCATTACCCAATGCAGGATCGACCTCTTCGTCCTTCAAGGATTCCAAGTTAACCCCCATCTCCTCCATTGCAGCCTTTGCGCTGTCCAACAGACAGAGATCCAACAAGGTTTTGTAGAGCAGTCTACCGGGAAGATATTCAAGAGAGAGATAGTAGACTCGACGCACATCAAGGCGATGATGATGACGCGCTGAACGGATAAACAGCTGATTCATTGCCCCCCGAAGCAGGTAGGCAAGTGCATAGAACCAGTCACGTGAGGTTGCGAACAGAGGGTCTTTACCCTCAATTTTCACCATCACATCCACTAATTGTGCCTGTAACGTTTTGGGATCCTGCAGTAGCTCGCGCAGATCCTCATCCAGCTCTGCCCCCAGACAACTTGCCGCAACATGCTCAATCGGTTGTCTTAAATTCTCATCGCTCATTATTCTTCTACCTGCATCAGTGATTGGTAAATCTCAATATAATGTTTTGCAGAACGCTCCCAACCGAGTGCCTGCTTCATTGCGTATTGCTGTTTCTGTTTCCAGAGTTTTCGATCTGAGTAGCTGTCAACAGCTTCATGCAGTACAACAGCTAAACTTTCAGAGGATACATCATCAAACAGAAAACCACTCTGTTGGTCTACTGTATCTGCCAACCCGCCGGTACGACGAACCAACGGAAGCGCACCATATCGGAGTGCATACATCTGAGTCAACCCACACGGTTCAAAACGCGAAGGGACCAAAATAACATCTGACCCGGCCATCATTGCATGTGCCAATGGTTCATTATAACCAATCCACACCCCGACTTGTTGCGGCCATTGCTGTTGAAGGTGGAGCAGCCACTGTTCCAGAGCGCTATCCCCACTTCCCAGCACAACCAGTTGAGCGCCACGTTGCAATATCTCAGGAATCACCGTCAACAGCAGATCAACCCCTTTCTGGGGGACCAGGCGACTCACCAAGCCAAACAGAGGAGCCTCATCATTGACTGATACCCCCAGAGTGGTCTGTAGCTGCTCTTTGTTGATCGCTCGCGACGACAGCGTCTCAAGACTATATTTTTTTGCAATAGACTCATCCTGTTGCGGATTCCAAACCGCAGTATCGATACCATTAAGCACACCGTTCAACTGTTCACTGCGATCTGCCAACAATCCATCTAACCCCTCTCCCATCTCAGTGGATTGAATCTCATTGGCATAGGTAGGGCTTACAGTAGAGAGCTGATCTGCATAATAGAGGCCCGCCTTCAACATGGAGACCTGTTGATGATACTCCACCCCATGCATTGAGTAGAAGTGTTCAGGTAAACCCACCTCGCTCAATAGCGTTTTTGGAAATACCCCTTGATACTGCAGATTATGCACCGTAAACAGAGTTGCCGGTCGTTCAGCTCCCCAGTGCTTCAGCCAGAGCGGTACAAAACCGCTCTGCCAGTCATTCAAGTGGAGTACATCAGGCCGCCACCCGGTTAAGGCACCTGAAATACCCAGCAGTGCAGCAGCACGAGCAAACAGTGAAAACCGGATTCCATTGTCGGCCCAATCGCTCCCCTCCTCATCTTGATAGGGGCCACCGGGTCGATCAAACAGCGCAGGACAATCAACCAACCAGATCGGGACTGTCACCTGCGGGTGGTACCCCTGCAATAGCCACACCTCACCGGTGCCTAACAGGTCCCCCATTGAGAAGAGTGGTTTTGTCGATTCTACCTGCTGCAAAACATGACGATAAGCCGGCAGCAACAAGCGCACATCGACCCCTTCCGCTTGCAATGATCGGGGTAGTGCTCCCGCTACATCTCCTAATCCACCCGTTTTTACCAAGGGGTGGGCCTCTGAACTAACAAATAGAACTTTCACCAGCGGTGATGACTCCTGCAACTAAAAAATATTAAATAGATGATACCTGATCAAATAATCAAATTCGATCACGACAGACCACACAATTTCATCCAACCTTCATCTCAATACTGCATAATGACACCAAATAAAGAGTCAACGGATACCGTTCAGTCACGTCTATGTTTACAAAGTTATGGCACAGTTGGAAAGCCCGGTCTGAGTCACGGGCCAATCTGGATCGTGAACTCCATAAGTTTGTTTCCGCCATCAATCCGCAGCTACTACAGAGTGCCGGCTACCCAAATCAATACCGTAGCGCTATGCAGAAAGCGATCCAGTATGTAGAGGCGCTGACCACCGAAATACCCGGCCCGGTAGCGATGACCCATGAACACTTTAACAATAACCCTCTGGTTCATGCACTTTTTGCATCTGCCAGAGAGCTGACAAAAAATCTCCACCTCAGTATCGCAATGAAACAGTACACCCCGCCACAACCGGGCGAACAGTGTATGTTTGCTGTCATGGGGGTACGTTGGGACCGTATCCAGCGATATGGTATCGAGCAGCAAGGAGGGGTATTAAGAAGTGATGTTCCTCAACAAGCCATCAATTTCAAAGATCATACCTTTATCTTTCCTGCGGCATCAGAGAATGAAGCACGTCAACTACTGCAAGACCATTTTCTAAAACGACTCGCCAATGAGGTGCGTGAATCAATTCAATCTCTTGAGCAGCAGCGACAGCAACTTTTTCTTCAAGGAAAAAAGATGGAGGGCGAGCTGCGTCAATCCAACCCTCCTGACCGGGAACAGCCTCAACGTGAAATCGAACAACTCTGGAAACAGTGGCGAGAACTCAGCCAGCGACTCGACATCAACAATACCATTGGCCACTTTGAGCAGATCATGCGTGATCCAGCTCAATATCTGCGACTTGAACCCTATCAACTCTCAATTGATTCAATGGGGATAGAGCGCCCTCCATCTGAGGGGGGGGAGACTCTTAATCTGGTTAATCTTTATGGTGCCGACCGCCGTATCTGGACGGTTATGTTGGTCCAGTTTTTTTGGCAACGCCCACCCACTGCAGAAGAGCAAATTGAGCAGGCTTACCGATGGCTTACGATCTCATAATATTAAAACTTTCAAAGAAACCTGGAGACCCTCATGGCACCTATAAAATCGACCTCCCAACAGTTTGTCTACGCCTTCGCGGATGGTGATGGACAGAATAAACAGCTTTTAGGTGGCAAAGGGGCCAACCTCTGTGAAATGACACAGATTGGCCTCAATGTACCGCCTGGCTTTGTCATCACGACGGAGGCCTGCCTAGAATACCTCTCATCAGGCACTGAGTCTCACCAGCGTCGCCGTCTGCCCGACACAATGATGAAGGAGGTTAAGAGCGCCATTACCCGGCTTGAAAAGGAGAGTGGAAAAGGGCTGGGGGACCCCGCCAATCCACTACTGGTCTCGGTCCGCTCCGGATCGGCCTTATCGATGCCCGGAATGATGGATACCATCCTCAACCTGGGCCTTAATGAAGAGACACTACAAGGCCTCATCCAGCAAACAGGGGACGCACGCTTCAGCTACGATGCTTATCGCCGTTTTATCCAGCTCTTTGGTCATGTTGCACTACGTATTTCAGATGAGGTTTTCGATGAAGCCTTCAACTCCATCAAGCTCAACAGAGGTATTAAAGAAGATGTCGATCTTGACAGCAGTGCCTTAAAACAGGTCTGTGACCGTTTTCTGCAAATCATTGAACAACATCTGGGGGAACCCTTCCCTCAAGACCCTATGGAGCAGCTGGAGATCGCAATCAAGGCAGTATTTGGATCTTGGTCTGGCAAGCGTGCTGTCGACTATCGCAGGGAATTCAATATCACTCCAGAGATGGCCAACGGTACTGCCGTCAATATCTGTACCATGGTCTTTGGTAATCGTGGAGATGACAGTGCGACCGGGGTTGCCTTTACCCGCAACCCCGGCAGTGGTGAAAATCTGCTGTTTGGTGAGTATCTCACCAATGCCCAAGGTGAAGATGTGGTTGCTGGAATCCGTACCCCCAAACCAATTGCCGAACTAGAGCAGGAGATGCCACGGCTCTATCAAGAACTACAGGTATTGCGTAATCGTCTGGAACAGCACTACCATGAAATTCAGGATTTTGAATTCACTATTGAACAGGGTGTGCTCTACTGCCTACAGACACGTAACGGTAAGATGAATGCTCAGGCGATGGTTCAAACCTCTGTCGACCTGGTCAAAGAGAAACTGATCAACCGTGAGCAGGCCCTGCTTCGCGTCCAGCCAGAAATGCTGGAACAGATGCTATTCCCCAGAATCGACCCTACAACGCATGCAACACCTGTTGCACGAGGGTTGCCTGCCTCTCCGGGAGCAGCCAGTGGTCAGGCTGTCTTTGATGCTGATCGTGCAGTACGCATTGGTGCCGATGGGACCCCCGTCATTTTAATTCGAGAGGAGACCAAACCAGAGGATATCCACGGTTTCTTCGCCTCTCTTGGAATCCTCACCAGTCGTGGTGGCAAAACCTCTCATGCTGCTGTGGTCGCCAGAGGGATGGGAAAACCTTGCGTCGCTGGTGCTGAAGAGATTTCCGTCGATGTTCGTAAACGGGAAGCAACGATTGGAGAACACACCATCTACGAGGGAGATACCATTACCCTCAATGGCACCAGTGGCGGTGTCTACATTGGAGAGGTACCGATGGTTGAAGCAGAGTTCACAGAGGCACTGAAAAAGTTACTCGGCTGGGCTGATAAAGTTTCAAGATTGAAAGTGATGGCCAATGCCGATAGCCCGGAAGATGGAACACGTGCGCTCAAGTATGGTGCTATGGGGGTTGGGCTCTGTCGTACTGAACGCATGTTCAATGCCACAGATCGCCTTCCAATTGTTGTTGAGATGATTGTTGCCGAAGATCAGAAGCAGCGGCAAATCGCACTGAACAAACTGCTACCAATCCAGCGGGATGATTTCTCAGCACTGTTTCGAGTCATGTCTCCTCGCCCTGTCACCATTCGACTTTTAGACCCACCCATCCATGAGTTCCTCCCCTCTCAGGAACATATTCAGTACGATCTCGACAAACTTCATCAGTTGAGAAGTACCGTCTCTGGCATGAACATTCTGGCAGATACCGTACAAAATCTCTTTCCTGCCGACCAACTCCCCAATGTACAAACCTTTGCCGAGACGCACCTTGTCGATGAGGCAATCCAGCAGAAAGAGGCGATGCTCAACAAGGTCAATGCACTCCATGAGGTGAACCCGATGCTTGGACATCGTGGTGTTCGCTTGGGAATTACCTTCCCGGAGATTTATAGTATGCAGATTCAGGCTATTCTTGAAGCAGCTGCAATCTGTATACAGGATGGTGTCCCAATTGAGCCAGAGATTATGATCCCTCAGGTCAGCACAGTAAAAGAGCTGGAGCGGATCAAAGAGTATGTTCAGGTGGTGCAGCAGCAGGTTGAAGAGAAGTATAAGGTACAGCTGAAGTTTAAATTTGGTACCATGATTGAGGTCGTTCGTGCCTGTATGCGTGCTGATTCACTGGCAAAGAGTGCTGAATTCTTCTCTTTTGGTACCAATGATCTCACCCAGGCTACCTTCTCATTCTCTCGTGAAGATGCCGAGAACAAATTCCTGCCCATGTATAACGAAAATGAGATCCTCCATGACAACCCTTTTGAGGTTCTCGACACCAGTGGTGTCGGCAAACTGATGAAGCTCGCAGTCGAATGGGGACGAGCCGTAAAACCCGATCTCAAGGTAGGAATCTGCGGTGAGCATGGTGGGCACCCGGCATCCATCCGCTTCTGTAACCAGATCGGACTCGATTATGTCTCCTGCTCAGCACCACGCATACCGATTGCACGCCTGGCTGCTGCTCATGCGGAGTTAAAAAACGGGTAAGGAACCTCTGAATAATTCTGAGTTTCCTAATAATCAAAAGCCCTCATCAGAGGGCTTTTGATTTACTCACTTAAATAGAACCTGACTACCTCCAGTTAGGGTAGTACGGCTGCTGCATCATTTGTGGCTGCATCATCTGCGGTTGTACCATTGGCTGCTGCATCATCTGTTGTGGCATCATCGGAGGCATTGCAGGTGCAAAAGGTGCTGCCCCACCCATCATTTGGGGTTGCTGTTGAGCGTAGGGATAGGGTGCATACCCTTGTGGCCCTGCTGGTGCCCCAAAATAGTAGGGGCGATTGTATTGATCTCCATAGTGACGCACATCAGAACGGGCTCGAGACTGGGTTCGATTTTTCCCCTCACCGCTCCCCTTGCCCTCACCGTGAGCCTTACCTTTTAATTGAGTATCCAGATTGAGGTCCCACTCCACATCGGTATTGAGATCACTCATCGCATCTCCCATACCCATACTATCCACCATAGAGTCCACCGCTCCCCACCCATTCTCTCCCCCAAAAGGGCCTCTACCATCTTTACTGCCCCAACCAAGCGGCGCCATAGGGTGGTCTGAACCTTTTCCCCACCCATCTTTCATGTCCCAATCCTTGGGATTCCAAAATGCAGACGCAGAACTCGCCAGCACCATGCTAGCTATCAATGTTGTGGCCATTACACCGCTATTTACCGTTTTCATTATTCAGATCTGCCTCTAAAATATAAATCATTATTCAATGGAATTGTTGACGATTATACTACTCATCACCTAAAAACTCAATACAACCATACCACAGCAACACCGTCAGATGGCTATCCGAGAATAGATCAAAACAGAAAATTTCCGACTACAAACTATAACCTCTTCTGAGCACTTAAATTTAAACCTTATCTCTGACACTAACCCACTGGCTGAACCACAGGGTTACCTCGTTTAATCCAGTCAGTAATCCCCTTTTCTACGTTATATACATTCTTCCAACCCATCTCCTTGATAAGAGCCTGTGAGAGGCGAGCTGTACGATTACCCGTTCTGCAGATAAGTACAACCCGATCTTCTGCAGTAAAACGCTGTAAAAACTTCTTACCAAACTGCGGATCCAGCCCACCTCGCTTGGTGAACGCAGTGATCATTTCGGAACCTTCAATAATCCCGGTCTGCTTCCACTCTTCCGGTCGACGGATATCCACCAGTGTAACTCCCCCCTCCTTGAGCAGTGCATTCAACTCATCATTATCGATATTGGTATAGGAGAGGATATCAAGCAACTCCACATCAAACAGCAGTGTGGAGTTCGCTGGAATCACCGAAACGGTACGGCTACCATATCCCATCGATGGTGGCACAACCAGCTTACGTTGCTCTCCACGTTTCATCCCCTTAACACCATGTTCCCAACCAGAGATCACCTGCCCCGCTCCCAGTGTAAAGGTAAAGGGTTTGTCTCTATCACGACTTGAGTCAAATTTTGTCCCATCGGTTAAGGTGCCTGTGTAATGGACAGAAACTATATCGCCAAATACAGCCGCTTTCCCGCTACCCTGAACGAATGTAGTAACTTCAAACCCCTCCTCTATACCACCCACTGCATTACCGCTGTCGGAACAGCCTGCCAGCAAAAAACTCAAAAACAGAACCCGTATTACTTTTAACATCCCTATACTCCAAAAAACGGTTTAATTTATGGATGAATTCTATCGTCTCACTCTATAGATTGGTAGATGATATCCTCTACTCAATAACAAATAACCACACCACACGGAACCAAACAATGACGACGATCGGCACACCTCTCTCCTCCTCATCTACACGTGTACTGCTTTGTGGCAGCGGTGAACTCGGTAAAGAGGTTGCTATAGAGCTACAGCGATTGGGAGTTGAGGTGATTGCTGTGGATCGTTACCCCAACGCCCCGGCGATGCAGGTGGCACACCGCTCCCATGTCATCTCGATGCTGGATGGGGATGCGCTTCGTAAAATTGTAGAGACCGAGAGTCCTGATCTGATCGTTCCTGAAATTGAGGCCATTGCAACAGATACTCTGCTTGAGCTGGAGCAGGAGGGGTACACCGTCATACCCACGGCACGTGCCGCCCAATTAACCATGAACCGGGAAGGGATCCGTCGGCTCGCCGCTGAGACCCTCAATATCAAAACTTCATCTTATCGATTTGCCGACTCAAAACCTGAATATCTAGAGGCCATAGAAGCCATTGGAATGCCCTGCATTGTCAAACCGATCATGTCCTCTTCAGGAAAAGGGCAGAGTACTCTGTATAACCGCAACGACATTGATTTCGCTTGGGACTATGCCCAGCAGGGAGGACGCAGTGGCGCTGGCCGGGTCATTATTGAAGGTTTCGTTGATTTTGATTATGAGATCACACTTCTCACGATTCGTCATCGAGACGGTACCTCCTATTGTCTACCGATTGGACATCGACAGGAAGAGGGGGATTACAGAGAGTCTTGGCAACCTCAACAGATGCCACCCTCAGCATTGGCCGCAGCAGAGAAGGTCGCTAAAGAGGTCACTGATGCCTTGGGTGGCATGGGTCTGTTTGGTGTTGAACTCTTCATACAGGGGGACCAGGTGATCTTTAGCGAGGTTTCACCCCGTCCCCATGATACGGGACTTGTCACTCTGATCTCGCAAGATCTCTCTGAATTTGCTCTCCATGCCCGAGCCATTTTAGGTCTTCCAATCCCTAACATTCATCTACATGGCCCTTCAGCCTCTAGCGTTGTGCTGGTTGAGGGAGAGTCAGACAACGTCTGTTTTAACTGCATCGAGACAGCCTTACAGGAGCCAGACACTCAACTTCGGCTATTTGGCAAACCTGAAGTCACCGGACGCAGGCGCATGGGGGTTGTCCTGGCCCGTGCAGAGAGCACCGATCAAGCCAGGGAGAAAGCTAACCAGGCAGTACAAGCCATTCAGGTTCAGACTTAAACGGCGCACAACTCTCTTCTCCATGTTAGATAGATCAACAAAAAAGCCCGCTCTTTTCAGGAGCAGGCCTTGTTGAGATCTCAATGATGATCCGTTTGACTTACTGATCCAGATAGCAGCGCCCTTCATACGTACTTTGCTTACGTGGACGGTCCTCTAACTCCTTGTGACGAATTTCACCCCGCACAATTCCGGTACCCGCCTCAATCATGCTCTTCTCTAATGTCACCAGTTCGCCGTCAAGCTTTCCACGGAAACGGTAGATTGAGGCCTTCGGGTTGATCACCCACTCCTCATAACTTTTAAACTCTTTGTCATCACTCGCATGCTTTTTACGACTGTTCTGATCAGGCACCACAACCTTCACATCATCACTGTGTATAACCTCACCGGTATATTGATCGATCTCATCAATATCACAACTCAAATGGGTCTCTGCCTGAACCGTCACCGCTGAAGCCAACATCAACACTCCCACCAATTTTTTCATTATTTTTATTCTCCATCCAAGTTTTAAGGGCTATCTGCCTCACTATAACCTAATCCGTATCTGGTGCAACACCCAGAGTATATGAAACCCTCCACAAGACCCCAAAATTACCCTCACATAAATATAAAAAACTTATGCCGCATAAACTATAAGTATTATGCAATATACTTTATTATCTATATAATCCGCGCCATCAACTTAATCGCGTGGGTGAAACTACCAACCGTAGACACCCACAGACCCTATACATTTTTTGGAGATTATTATAATGAAAAAGATTATCGCTGCCATCGCTCTTGCAGCTGTTGCCTCTAGTGCTTCCGCTTTCTTCAGTGGTGATGACAACCAAAGTGGTTACGGAACTGGTTCTGCCGATGGTGCGTTTAATGGAAAAAGTCGTGGTGCCGGCAAAGGTGCAGCAGATGCTGAAGGTAACTTCAGCATGACCGTTAACGCCTCTGGTAAGGGTAGCTCAAACATGGAAAGCGACATGGACATGGCTGAGAACAGCCGTTTCAAGGGAATCTCTGATCTGCGCACTGAGAACTATTCTGCAACCCCATACTACGGAATTGCTCCCTATAACGCTTCAATTGCCAAGTAATTCTGATTTAGCCCGAGTCAATTAACTTTTGAGTTAATCATCCAAAAAGGCCGGTGGATCCTCCTGATCCATCGGCTTTTTCTCTATGGGGAGCAGCAGCCACACCCCAAATCGTAACAACAAAAAGATCGCTGTATAGTAGATCGCAGGCAAAATAAGGATCAATGGCAGCCCCAATAAAATCTCTTGTAGAGCCGGGCTTTCCGTCAGTGACCTCAAAGCCCCCTTTTCAACCAAAACCCACCAGAACCAGTAAATCATACCGCCACCACCGACCCACTCTCCCAACCGCTGCAAGGACGGTGGCAAGGTAATGGCACGAAATTGTTGTAGTGTCACAATGGTTGTTCCAAGATGATTACCTCAATGGTTCAACAAACTGGGCAATTCGATCCACCCCTTGCTGCAACTGCTGTAGTGAGGTGGTATAGGCGAAACGGACCCAGCGGTCTGGGTCTAGTGTCGAGAAGTCTTTACCTGGGGTAATCGCCACACCCGCCTGCTCCAGCAACTCCATTGCAAACTGGCTACTGTCTTCACTAAAGTTAGAGCAGTCCGCATAGAGGTAGAAGGCCCCTTCAGGAAGATGGTCAATCTTGAACCCCAGCTTTATCAAGGCTGAATAGAGGAAGTCTCGCCGCTGCTGAAATTGATCCCGGCGCTTCTTCAAAACCAACGCTGTTTCCGGTTCAAGCGCCTCTAGGGCCGCATATTGAGAGGGGGTCGGTGCCGCCAAAAAGAGGTTCTGCGCCAGCCGATCCAGACCATCCATCGCAACCTCCGGGGCAACCAACCACCCCAAACGCCAACCTGTCATTCCGTAATATTTAGAGAAGCTGTTTACTACATAGACCTGCCCCTGCAAATTAACCGCAGTAGTACTCTCATCACCATAGACAAGCCCCTGATAGATTTCATCTACAATCAGTGCCCCGCCCCGCTCTGCAACCACAGCAGCAATACGTTCCAGCTCCTCTGCATCAATCACGGTACCGGTTGGATTGGAGGGGGAGGAGATCATCACCACACGACTCCTATCGCTCCAGTGCTGTTCCACCAGCCTTGCAGTCAGCTGAAAACGCTCTGCTGCAGTGACCGGAATTGAGACAACCCGCCCCTCAAACAGTCGGGTAAAGTGGCGATTACAGGGATAACCGGGATCTCCCATCAACACCTCTTCCCCCGGATTAACCAATAGAGCAATCAACAGCTGTAACGCACCAGAAGAGCCGGGAGTAACCGCTACTCTACTGGAGGAGACGGCCTCACCATACTGGTCTCTATAGTAAGCCGCAATTTTACTGCGCAGCGCCGGCAGACCCAATGCTGGTGTATAGTGGTGATAACCACTCTGCAGCGCGGCAATCCCTGCATCTACTATTGGTTGTGGGGTATTAAAGTCAGGCTCGCCAATCTCCATATGGATCACACTCCGCCCCTCACGCTCCAACTTTCTGGCCCGAGCCAAAATATCCATTACATGGAAGGGTTGAATCTCCTCAGAGCGTTTCGAGAAATGCACCAATTATGCTTCCCAAAGAGCGCGTACCCACTCCAGATCAAGACACTGCTTCCCCATCTCTTTTCCTGCTATTACACGGCATGGATCTGCAGCCTCGCCCATCTGATCCAATACCAGTACTGCCTCGCTAAAATCTTCATCTGCTGTATACCCATTCACAGTCACTATGGTCCTTAGCCCTGCAGCCCTCGAAGAGCGGATTCCATTCGATGAATCCTCAAAGGCAATACACTCTTCTGGCTTTAACCGCATCTGTTCCATCACATAGGTATAGATATCCGGGGCAGGCTTCTTGGCTGGCACAATGTCTCCTGCACCAATCACCTCAAACCAGGACTCTGCTCCGGGGAAGAGTGCATTTTCCAGTAGCGCCGAGACGTTTTGCGGGGTCGTCGTCGTGGCAATTGCCAGTGGTACCCCCGCATCATGTGCCTCCGTCAGCAGACGACGAACACCACTACGCAGCGGGATCTTGCCCGCCTCCATCAGCGTCACAAAGTGACGTGTCTTGGAAGCGTGTAAAGCTGCAATCCAGGCACTCAAATCCTCCACCTCGGGACGCTCTGGATTATTCGTATTGATGTAGTTGAGAATACGCTCTTTACCACCGGTGACCGCTAACAACTCACCATAAAGCGCCTCATCCCACTCCCAGCCCAACCCTGCTTCTGCAAAGGCCAGATTAAATGCGACTCGATGTCCATCACGTTCGGTGTCTGCTAAAGTTCCATCTACATCAAAAATCAATGCCTTCATCGACTCATCTCCTAATTATCTACAATCACTGTTACTAAACTTAATCCTTCAGTAGTATAGTAAAACAGTTGGTCAAAAGGTAGCTCTCACAAAAAACACCCTGACTACACTCTCAAAATTCACCCATTTTACCAAAACCTATTGTCTCACCACATTGAACAAAACCTCCGGGATCACTGCCTCATTTTTCATCAGTTTGAACGGTGAACTGCCGGTGGATACTGTAAAATAGCCCTTTTTTAAGGTAACTTTACTAGATCAGTGCAGAAGATGTTGCCAGAACCCATCCAATCTGGTATCAATGCGCCCTTTCCAAAAAGCTGTCAGGAGTAATGACCGTTATGGCTACTGCAAAGAAGCAGTCAACACTGTTCGGAGGCATCGCGCCTTACAAGCCCAAAAAGGGCGAAGAGTACATGAATGAGCACCAGAAGAAGCATTTTGAAGTAATTCTTCTAGCCTGGAAACATCAACTCATGGAAGAGGTTGATCGTACTGTTCACCACATGCAGGATGAGACCGCTAATCTACCCGATCCGAGCGACAGGGCTACCCTGGAAGAGGAGTTCTCACTAGAGCTGAGAACCCGTGACCGTGAGCGCAAATTAATTGGTAAGATTGATAAAACCTTACATGGCCTCGAAGGAGAAGAGTACGGCTACTGCGAATCGTGCGGTATCGAAATCGGTATCCGCCGTCTCGAGGCACGTCCTACTGCAACACTCTGTATTGACTGTAAAGAGCTGGAAGAGATCAAAGAGAAATCTACCTAATCCAGCGATTTTGGTAACCCAATCTAAAAAGCAGCTACTGATACATCATGTCATTGGGTAGCTGCTTTTTTTATTGGTGACCGATTTTAAGTTCTACAGTGTTATAGCAGGAGCTAGGTGCTCTCACACTCTTCGACCACCTTTAGCTGATTACTCAGTGCAAACTCCTGCACAAAAGCAAATGCATGCGGATCTTTTTCTCCCAAACGCTGCTCAACTACCAGACATTTTTCACCATTAATCACACGTGGACGTGCACAATCCCGGTAGCGGAGATTTTTACCCTGTCCGGACTGCGCAATCTGTGACGCGATCCGTTCAATCCAGTCACTCGGCCGGAACTGCGCACCATCCTCCCGCTCTCCTTTAATCACCGTACGACAATCTTCTCTTTTCTTCTCAAGATTCTGCATAATATCCCCAACAAATAAAAACAATATTCGCCTATTATAACAATTATTTATTTACGTATGTTGCCAAAAGATCAACCCACCCAACTCTACAGAGGGCGATTTGCACCCAGCCCTTCTGGTGACCTCCACTTTGGCTCGTTGATTGCCGCAGTGGGAAGCTACCTGGAAGCAAAACGACACCATGGAGAGTGGCTCTTGCGTATCGAGGACCTGGACCCTCCCAGAGTCGTTACAGGTGCCTCCAGCGCCATTTTAAAGACACTGGAACAGCACCACCTCTACTGGGATCACCCTGTCCTCTATCAGAGCAAGCAAACTAAACAGTATCATCAGGCACTCAAACAGTTAGCCACATCTGGCCTCCTGTTTGGCTGTCACTGCACACGAAATCAACTCAAAGAGCACCGCCTCTATCCGGGCAACTGCATCAATGCTGCACTTTCTCTGGATTACCATGCTGTGCGGATACAGGCTGAGACAATGACACTGTCAACCCGGGACCCGTGGCAAGGAGTGCAACGGTGGCCATTAAAACAAGCCGTTGGTGATTTCATCATCCGCCGTGCTGACGGGGTCTACAGTTATCAACTGGCTGTTGTCGTTGATGACTATCTGCAAAAGATCACCCACGTGGTACGCGGTAGTGATCTGCTCGATTCAACCCCCCGGCAGATCTATCTTCAGCAGAAGCTTGATTATCCAACCCCTCTCTACAGTCATCTACCCGTTGCGGGGGGGCGTAATGGTAATAAACTGAGTAAACAGAATCTTGCCAAACCGCTCAATAGCGCAACCGCACCCCAAAACATCTTTCAGGCACTCCAGTTTCTCGGTCAACACCCTCCACAGGATCTTGAGAGGAGTTCATTAACAACCCTCTGGCAGTGGGCTGAGGAAAACTGGAAAGCAGACCATGTGCCACATCAACCGATGATTACGGTAGAATTCAGATAATGAACAACAGCAGTTACCAACAGAGCTTCAATGGGCTTTTTTCCAGCCTCTTACGGTGGGATGACCTGAGCCAATTCTGGAAACAGCTAGAGCAGGGTGAGCAGAATGGGTGGTATATCTATGCCGTTGGTGAACCCCCTCCGACAACCACTGCCTCTGCAGATACCTTCAACTCCTTTATTCAAGAGATTGATCAGCTACTGCGTAGAGAGCACGATGAACATATCTGCGGCATCGTCTACACCAACCATGCGGTAACGCCGACAATGGTCAAGATCTATGATCCTAACAACCTTGGCCTCTCATGTGGATCGAGTGAAACCCCTCCGCTCCCCGGCTGGGTACTCTCCAGAGAGTTGCCTGTCGATCTGCAGCCGGTACAGATTCTTCCCGGCAACCGCAAACGCTGGTGGCGTAACCTCTTTTCATAAGCGATGACTATCAGCGATGAAGATATCGCCCTGTTTCGTGAAATGAACCAGGGTGTTCGCAAACAACAACCATCCGACCGGGTAGAGCCATGCGCCCCGAAACCAGCACCCTTTTCAGTCACTCTGGATATAAGAAGGACCCTTCAAAGGAGCGATGCCCCTACACCTCTTCTCCAGGCAACTGCTGAAGTTGAGGCTGAAGAGGTCCTTTTCTATACACAAGACCAGCTGCCTCATACCACACTACAAAAATTGAAGAGAGGAACACTCTGCTCTGATCTGGAATTTGACCTGCATGGATTCACTACGGCACAAGCCATTGAGCCCCTTCAGCAGCTGCTACAACATGCATTACATCAGCGGTTACGCTGCTTTCGTCTGATACACGGCAAAGGAAGACGCTCTTCCGACCAGAGACCCGTACTCAAGAGTTTTGTTAATCAGTGGCTTCGGCAGCAGCCTGAAGTACTCGCCTTCTGCTCAGCAAAGCAAAAAGATGGAGGAACGGGGGCACTCTATGTATTGTTGAAGCGAACTAAAGAGTGAAACGATCAAGCTGTAACCTTGCCAAGCGCCATCACTAAATCCATTGCCGTTTCAGGTACCTGCTCCATCTGACCTCTATCGAATGCATCACAGATTCCCATACCCATACGACTCAGTTCAGGAAAGCCAAAGGATGCCGCACTCCCTTTAACGGTGTGTGCAGTCGCCCTCACCTGCCCCCAATCCTTATCTGCAAGCGCTTTCATCATCTCAGCCCTGTACTTAACCGCACTCTCACGAAAAATAACCATCATCTCATCATCTATTTCCTGAAATTCAGGCTCTGCAGATCGCTGTTGTGCAGGTGCCCCGAGGTGCTGCTTTAAAGTCTTTCTGAGCTCCTGCTTGTCAATCGGCTTAGCCAGAAAACCATCACACCCTGCTTCAAGAAATGCCTCCTTGTGACGCTGCATTACATTGGCAGTCAATGCAATAACCGGCAATCGGCACCCCTGTTTTTTCAGCTCTCTGGTTGCCTCAATACCATCCATCACCGGCATCTGCATATCCATTAAAATCAGGTCAAAGTCATCTTGCAATGCAAGTTCAACAGCCTCTTTTCCATTATCCGCAGTGGTCACTGTGATCCCCATTTTCTCCAGAATACGGCGTTCAAGCATCTGCATCTCAGGTGTATCTTCTGCAATCAGTACCCGTCCTGAAATCTGTTCGTTGAGCACTGAATCAGTCTGTAGCTCAACTGCACGCTGCTCTAGTGGTACATCACTCTGAGAAAGTGGTAGCATCAACTGAAACGTAGAACCCACCTCCTCTTCACTTGATACATGGATCGTTCCCCCCATCAGCTCCGCAAGGTTCAACGAGATAAATAATCCCAGCCCACTTCCTCCGAAACGGCGCGAGATCGATCCGTCAGCCTGCTCAAAACGCTTGAACAGCCTCTCCATAACCTCGGGCGACATACCAATTCCAGTATCTTCCACCTGGAAAAAACTCTTCTCGCCATCACGCCAGCTCGTCAAGGTCACCTTGCCAGAAGTGGTAAACTTAATGGCATTTCCGACCAGATTGATTAAGATTTGGCCAACTCTCTGAGCATCTCCCAGTAACAGAAACTCCCCACAAGACCCCTCATGAATCATCAATTCGAGACCTGCATCTTGTGCTTGAGCAGAAAGCATCTGCTCAATCTCTTTAAGCAACTGAGACAAATTAAAGGGAATCTTTTCAATGGTGAACATCCCGGACTCTATCTTGGACATGTCCAAAATATCATTAATTAAAGCCAGCTGATTGCGACCCGCAATTTCAATAGAGCGCACAATATCAAGACTGCCCTGATCACCAATCTGTTCTGCAAGCAGATCACTGTTGCCGATAATTGAACTCAGCGGGGTTCGTAGCTCGTGGCTCATTGATGCAAGAAATTCATCTTTTGCCTGATTGGCCTTGTCTGCCCTTTTGACCGCCTCCTGCAGACTGGCCACAGAGCGTTGCAATGTTTGAGAGAGGTGATTCACCTCTTTGACACGGCTTAGAGGATGGTTATCCAACTCACCCTGCTCTACGGAATCAATCAGTTCTTCAATAGGCTGCGACAGGGTCTTGGATAGACGCTGGACCACCCACAGCAGAGTAATGATTAACAACAGGCTTGCAAACAGGAGCCTGTGCTGCAGACTTTCAATCGGGGCCATAATCTCATCCCTGTCCTGCTTAACCAGCATTCCCCACTGTAACTCCGGCATCCATGCCCAGACAGAATAGCCCATATAACAGCTATTATCCAAACGCCAGCCAGACCCATTTTCCTGATTAAGCGGGTAGTACATTCCAAAGAGATCAAATGAGGTCATTCTTAACTGAAGGCATGCAGCATCCGGCTGACGGTCTTTACGGAATTGGCTGATAAAATTAAGCCCATCCCGATCTCCCATGCTACGCCGCTGCGCAATAACAACCTCACCGGTCTCCCCAAGACCACTATAGCTTCTAAGCAGTTTATGAATCCGCTCCAGGGGAAAGGGACGTACCAGCAAACCCACCATGGTTGACTCATCTCCCCCAAACTGTGAAAAAAGCGGCACCCCCATAAGCCATATCGTTACCCAATTCTCCCGCCCAGCATAAAGTACTGGACACAAGCAGCCTGATCTGATTCAATGCTCTCCAAATTTCACTGGAGAGCGACATGCCTACACGAAAACTACCCCGCCAAATCTG